>Ga0308157_10000222_pt1 | contig 221733 bp, 215 predicted proteins | sample PhyBR1_FD_201035 | JGI IMG/M metagenome (GOLD analysis project Ga0308157, IMG submission 201035) | Phyllosphere microbial communities from UC Gill Tract Community Farm, Albany, California, United States - DLSLB.R1 | ecosystem: Host-associated > Plants > Phyllosphere > Unclassified | place... | reverse complement strand
GCGGTCCGTTGAACTATCCGGTATTAGCTCCGATTTCTCGGAGTTATCCCAATCCTTGAGGCAGGTTCCTTACGTGTTACTCACCCGTCCGCCGCTCATTCCACTGCCTTCCCTCCGAAGAGTTCCGCCAACTTCCTGCGCTCGACTTGCATGTATTAGGCACGCCGCCAGCGTTCGTCCTGAGCCAGGATCAAACTCTCCATAAAGTGTTTGACTTGCTCGTTGTGTGACCGAAGTCACGATTGACGAAGCTTGCGCTTCATTCATGTTTGTATTCCGTAGAATACGATTTTTGCCTCATCGTTCAGTTTTCAAAGTTCGTCGTGTCGTTTTCAGCGACTTTAATAAGATATCACGGAATAACTTAAGCGTCAATCCTTTTTTGAAATCTTTTTTCTTTCCTGTCACCGTCCAGCGCGTGTTGCCCTGTCGACATGTATTAATATACTATCTCGGTATAATACCGTCAATAGTTTTTCTAAAAAAACTTTTGAAATCTTTTTTCTTCTATATATAGCAAAAACAATTCTAGGAAAAAGTAAAGCCGATCGTCATACGACCGGCTCATACGTCACGAGTTCGACTCCCGCCCCTTTAGTCGTTTGATATGAGATACGAATCAAACCTTTTCGCATGAAGAAATCGATTAAGCTGCTCAAATCTACTTTAACTTCTTGCAATCGTTCTTCTTCCATCAATTCATACATCGTCCAAGGATCCGTCCGTTCACGCATAATTTCGAATAAATAGCGTCCTCCCGATAAAACCTTGGATTGCAAAAGGTGCTCAAGCCCAATTAAAGCAAGATGAATACGTTGATCTAGTGTCTCTTCACTCATCAATAATTGCTCGTATAGTTTATAGACATCCGGGTCATCGAGTCGCGCCTGTTCCCAAACGACCGTTTCAGGATGTTTTCCTTTTTCGAGGACGGATAACCGTGCCAGGTGATGCAACGCATGATGGACATGTGTATAGGCATCATAATGATGTCCGCGACTAAACAAGTTTCTTCCATCTTGGAAACGACGCAACAATTTAGCAAAGGAAATCGTCATCTGTAAATGTCGTTCCTCATCAGGAAAATCGAGTAGTTGTCTTTTTAAGTCAACTAAGTAATCGTTTCGTTCGAATACGATCGTCCCTTCAGCAATCCAATGAATTGCTCGTCGATTAGCGTTCAATAAAATCCAACGCGATAACACATCCTCGTGTACAAGATGTAAAGATACTTTCAACGTATTCAATCGGTAATGTTTAATCGTCCATTCGACTTCCGGATCTCTTGTGATGACAACAAGAAGTGTATCAAATTGATCTGTCAGAGAATCCCGTGGTTGTCGTTTTTCGACCGCAATGATTCCTTGAGTTTCACGATAAGCTGCGTATTCCGAATAAATCGTTCGTGTTGCTTGTTCCATTTACTTCTCACCCTTCTATACGAACTCGTCGTTACCATTTTCGACAAAAAAACAAGCTTTCCTTCTTCAGGCAATCCCACTTCTTATGCTAGACTGACAACAGGGGGAATTCACTTGAAAAAACAACGTAAAAATAAAATAAACCGCGCGCGAAACTTAGCAATGTTTCTCGTATTCGGCGGTATGCTCGTCATGTACGGCGGTCTATTACTCAAACAATTCGAGATCATCATGGTCTTACTCATGCTTCTCGGTTTCGTTATGGTCCTCGCCAGTACGGCACTCTACTTCTTGATTGGTCTAACATCAACGAAGGCAGCTGTCGTTACTTGTCCGAACTGTGGAAAAGAAACAAAAGTCCTTGGTCGCGTCGACTTATGTATGCATTGTGACGAACCACTGACGATGGATCCTTCTCTCGAAGGAAAAGAATTTGACGAAAAGTACAATAAACACAATAAACGAGCTCCCCGCTAAGGGCAGCTCGTTTTTTTATTGGACATTCGATTGACAGTCCGGGCAAGTTCCATACACCTCTAGTCGATGACGATCGACTTTGAAACCTGTTAAATGAGCCGCTACCGTTTCGACATCATCGAGCACAGGATAATTGAAATCAACGATCTTTCCGCAGTTCTCACAGATCATGTGGTAATGGCGTGTCGTAACGAAATCGAAGCGACTTGAAGCGTCTCCGTAGTTCATTTCCTCAACGATTCCCTTTTCTCGAAAAACGCGTAAGTTATTGTATACAGTCGCCACACTCATATTTGGAAATCGATGTTCGAGTGCACGATAAATCTCATCCGCTGTCGGATGTGTGTGTCCCGTCGTCAGATATTCTAAAATCGCGTGACGTTGTGGTGTCATTCGAACGCCTGATTCCCGAAGTGACTTCACGGCGTCATCCAGCATTTCGTTAGCCACGTCCATCCCCTCATTTCTATCTTTCATTGATTATCAGATTATAATCTTTATAATTAGTCTACCTACAAAAAGTCATTCCGTCAACGGCTCTGCACCGGATTTGACGTCCATGATACAATCATATCGTGATATTTTTCACGAATCATCGATTGGAGGAATCCTCATGTCTACCCACACTACTCGCCCTACTTCAGAGGCGTTATATGAAATCGCACAAGAGTGTATCGTTGGTGGCGTCAACAGCCCATCCCGTTCATTCAAAGCCGTCGGCGGCGGTGCACCTGTCTATATGGAAAGCGGAAAAGGTGCTTACTTTTATGATGTCGATGGCAATCGCTACATTGATTACTTAGCGGCCTACGGTCCGATCATCACAGGACACGGTCACCCCCACATTACGGAAGCGATCACACACGCTGCCCAGAACGGTCTTCTTTATGGCACGCCCCACCGTCTAGAAATCGACTTTGCACATAAACTACAAAAAGCGATTCCTTCGCTTGAAAAAGTACGTTTTACGAACTCCGGAACGGAAGCCGTCATGACGACGATTCGCGTCGCACGAGCATATACAGGTCGTGAGCTTGTCGTGAAGTTCAGTGGCTGTTACCACGGTCACTCGGATTTGATGCTGATCGCAGCAGGAAGTGGTCCAGCGACACTTGGTTCTCCCGATTCAGCAGGTGTCACGAAAGCGACGGCAAAAGAAGTCATCACGACACCGTTCAATGATATTGAATCGTACCGTCAAATCATGGAACAATGGGGCGATCAAGTCGCTTGTGTACTCGTTGAACCGATCGTCGGAAACTTCGGTATCGTCGAACCGCAACCTGGATTCCTTGCTGCAGTCAACGAAATTACGCATGCTCACGGTGCACTTGTTATTTACGATGAAGTCATCACTGCATTCCGTTTCACGTACGGCAGTGCACAAGAGTTACTCGATATCCGCCCCGATATGACGGCGCTCGGCAAAATCATCGGTGGTGGTTTACCGATTGGTGCTTATGGCGGTCGCAAGGAAATCATGGAACACGTCGCGCCACTCGGTCCGGCTTATCAAGCGGGAACGATGGCAGGTAACCCAGCATCGATGGCCGCCGGTATCGCTTGTCTTGAATTACTTGAGCAGCCTGGTGTCTATGAAAAACTTGATCACCTCGGTGCCTTACTCGAACAAGGTGTGCTAGAAGCAGCAAAACGTCATGACGTCACGATTACGATCAACCGTCTAAAAGGTGCCATGACGGTCTACTTCACGGATGAAACAGTTATCGATTACGATGGTGCAGAACGTGCAGATAGCGAGATGTTCGGACGTTTCTTCAAATTGATGCTAGAAGAAGGCGTCAACCTTGCCCCTTCGAAATACGAAGCGTGGTTCTTGACGACGGAACATACGGAAGCCGACATCACAGAGACGATCGCAGCAGTCGATCGTGCCTTTGCTCGACTCTAAGTCCTCCCACTAAAAAAGCAGCGACCTCGCAAAGGTCGCTGCTTTTGTGTTATTCGACGAGTTCCAGATTTTGAATGGCATACAGTTCGAAATAAGCGCCTCGTTTTTGCATGAGAACTTCGTGTGTGCCAATTTCCGTAATCTGACCATTTTCAATGACGACGATCTTATCGGCATCGGTAATCGTTGATAAACGGTGCGCGACAGTAAACGTTGTCCGCCCTTTTGCAAGACGCGCTAACGAATCTTGAATCATCGCTTCGCTCTCTAAATCGAGCGCACTCGTCGCCTCATCCAAGATTAGAATCGGCGGATTCTTCAAGAAGACCCGCGCAATCGCAAGACGTTGTTTTTGACCACCCGATAACTTGACGCCTCGTTCACCGACCGGCGTATGATAACCGTTCGGTAATCGTTCGATGAATTCGTGGGCATTCGCTGCTTTTGCTGCTGCGATGACTTCCTCGTCCGTCGCGTCCGGATTCCCCATCTTGATGTTCATTTGGACCGACTCACTAAATAGAATCGATTCCTGCATGACCATCCCGATCTGATCGCGAAGACCTCGCAACTTCAAGTCACGAATATCAACACCGTCAAGCGTGATCCGACCGGCAGACACATCATAAAAACGCGGAATCAAACTGACGAGCGTTGATTTCCCGCCACCTGACATCCCGACGAAAGCAATCCGTTCGCCTGCCTGAACGTCAAGCGTCAAGCGATCGATCGCCAGCTCGCCGCCTTCTTCATAAGCGAAACTGATGTTTTCAAATTGAACGTTTCCGCGGACATCTTTCGGTTCACGCGCATTCGGTTTTTCCGTAATGTCGTACGGCTCATCTAAAAACTCGAACATCCGGTCCATCGAGGCAATCGACTGTGTCAACGTCGTTGAGGAGTTGACGAGACGACCGAGCGGTGCATACAGACGGTCGATATAACCAATGAACGCGACCATCGTCCCGAGTGTCACATGTCCGTTCAAGACGAAGAACGCCGCCGTTCCGAAGATCAGGATTGGTGCGAAGTCCGTAATCGTCGAGACGACGACGTATGTCCGCGCATTCCAGTTCGTTTGACGAAGCGCTGCTTTTAAGAACCCATCATTTTGATGTTTGAACGCTTTGTTCTCGTGTGGTTCCAGTGCAAAACTACGGATGACCGCCATGCCGTTGACCCGCTCCGTCAAATGACCTTGTAGCTCCGCAAGTGCTGCCGAGCGTTCCCGTGTCAATCCACGTAAGCGACCGTAAAAGAACTTAACGGCGAGGGCGTAGAAGGGTAAAGGAATGATGGCGATAAGCGTCAACTTCGGATCAATCGTCCACATGATGGCAATGGCAATAAAAATCGTGATCATATCAAGCCATAGATTCATTAATCCTGTGACGACGAAGTCTTTCGTCTGCTCGACATCATTGATGATCCGCGAAATGACTTCTCCGGTTTTCGTATTCGAATAAAAACGAAGCGACAATTTCTGAACATGGTCAAACAATCGGTTCCGTACGTCAAATAGAATCTTCGACGCTGACCATTGTGCGAGATATTGGCGAACGTATTCAAGCGGCGGCTTGACGATCAAGAAGATGAAGACACCTGCTCCGATCAAATATGCCAATTGCTTACTTTTTTCCGCCATCGGCATCGTGTTCCCAGTTAGGATATGGTCGATGATGTACTTATACAACAATGGAAGTCCGAGTGGGATCGAGAACTTGATGATCCCGACGAAGACCGTCAAGAGGATCTGTTTTTGATACGGCTTGACGAACGCCATATACCGACGAATCGAGCCTTGTTTCTTACGTTTTGCTTGTGTTGCCACATGTTTCACTTCCTTCAACTAAAAAAAGACGATGGCGAACCATCATCTCCGATATCTTGTTTCATATTCACGATACCACATATCCACAAAAGCCGGGTTAAATGGACCCTTGCGACTACGAATCCACTGGATCAGGATTTGGACATTGTCTTTCAAAATACGATCGATCGCCTTCGGATAATTCATCTCGCGGCGATGTTTCTCATATTCGTCCTCATCGAGGATCATGTAGGACATATCCGGATATACTTTGATATCTAAATCATAATCAATGTACTTGACTGCTCGATCTTTCTCATCGAACGTAGAAGGGGATCCGAGGTTGCAGTAGTAGTAAATGCCATCCTCCCGAATCATACAAATGACATTGAACCAGAGTTCTGTTGAAAAATAACAGATTGCAGGCTCTCGCGTTCGCCACTGACGACCATCCGATTCACTGACCATGATGCGATCATTGAACCCAATCAATTCTTCTTCCGTCGATTTCAGCACGAGCGTTTCTTCCCAAACTCTGTGTAAGCTCCCGTTATGTTTGAAACTTTGAATCTCAATCTTGCTACTTTCTTTTGGGAATCGACTCATGTGCTACTCCTTTCTAAAGCGTTTTTCTTCCATTCTGTTATACTCTCGTGCTTATTATACCCATTTTCAGAACACATGAAAAACGAAAGGGTGTTTTTTCAGAAAAATGACGGAATTCAGCCTTGAAAGTGATTCAAAATCGCATTTTTTCGCTGTTTGAACATCGGTTTCAAGATGAATGCTTCAATGACGAAGGCTGGTAAGAAGGAGGCATACGTCACTTCATCCATGAAATAGACGCCAGATTCACGTTCTTCGACTCGGTGCACGTGGCACCAGGCACGAAACGGATACGGCACTTTTGTACCAACATCGACGAAGACATATTCTTCTACGAAAGGAATCCAAGACGTCCACGAGACAAATAGTGGTGAAACTCCGACACGTAGACGAATCGTATTCCCGGCTCGCGTCCGTGTATCACCCGACGTCTTCACTTGCGGAAATACCGTCAATCGACTCAATGCCTTGGCATCACTTAAAAAATCCCACGCTTGCTTCTTTGATGTATCGACACGCGTCTCAAATCGAAAAGTATGCATTAGATCTCCCCCTTTAATAGTCGATCAATCTTCATTTGGGCGACAGATATCGGATGCGTCGCATACGTTTCCTGATCAACTAGTATCGTCTGGTCCGGCTGTTCCGTCACGCGATAGACAGCAATCTCCCAAATCCGGTGCGAAAAGATGTGTCGAACATGTCCGATAAGCGTTCCGTCACGCTCTTCTTCTGCTTCTCGAAGTGGGTATTGCCACATGCCAGCAAGCAAACCGGTCTCCGCCCGTTGTTCAATTGCGATTTTTCCGTCTGCTTCATAAACAAGAGCATCATATGGAATAATTTGCGTCTTTCCTTTCTTCGTCTTCACAGGCAATTCTTCCTGTGCATTTCGGTCGTATGCGAAACAAACGTCTTGAACAGGACAGAGTCCACACATTGGTGACTTCGGCGTACAGACCATCGCGCCAAGTTCCATCAACCCCTGATTGAAGCTTGACGGATCAGCCGGATCAATCAATTGATGCACGGCCGCTTCAAACAATTTTCGCGTCTTCGGTGCAGCGATATCTTCATAAATTCCAAGTACACGCGATAGGACGCGCATCACGTTCCCGTCCACTGCCGGTTCTGCTTGCCCATAAGCAATCGATAGAACTGCTCCTGTCGTATACGGACCGACACCCTTCAGTTGACTGAACAATTCCTTCTCATCGGGCACGATTCCATCATATTTTTCAACAACTTCTTGAACCGCGATTTGAAGATTCTTGACACGGGAATAGTACCCTAAGCCTTCCCAATGCTTTAGGACTTCACTTTGATTCGCCTCTGCTAAATCATGCGGTGTCGGAAAACGTTTCGTGAAGCGCTCATAATACGGAATGACTGTGTCGACGCGCGTTTGTTGGAGCATGATTTCACTAATCCAGATATGGTACGGATTTTTGGTTTTTCGCCATGGGAGATCTCGCTGTTCACGAAGGAACCAGGCAATCAGTTCTGTGGTAAATTGTGTTTTATTAAAGTTTGTGAAATATTCTTGAACGACAGTCAAAAGGTTACCTCTTTTCTCTTGGATACGATATATTAATTAAAAATTACTCGGCAGAACCACGATGGATTCACCATCACGATTTCATAGAAGGAGCGAATTCGCATTGGATACTGGTACGCATATCGGCATGGGACTTTGTCTCGCCGCCATCTCGACGCTACACCCTGACGTCGCAGCGAGCACGACGATGTTTGCTGCCGTGACGACGACGGCGCTCGTCGGCTCACACGCACCGGACTTCGACACTGTCTTTAAGTTTAAAGGAAACAGCGCCTATTTGCGCCAACATCGCGGAAAATCACACGGATTGATCGCCTTACTCGCCTGGCCATTATTACTTTCGATCGTCATCGGTACGTTATTCGGTGTACCTCCGACTTCATTATGGCTGATGGCACAGATCGCTGTCGCTCTTCATGTCTTCGTCGATCTGTTTAACGCTTACGGCACACAAGCCTTACACCCGTTCAAAAAATCCTGGATTGGTTGGGGTGTCATCAACACATTTGATCCGTATCTGTTCACGATGTATTATGCCGCGTTCGGGATTTGGTTATTGACGAGAGCGACGATCGTCATCTTCCCGATTTTGATTGCTATCGTCATCATTTACTACGCTGTTCAATTCAAGTTGCGAAATGATGCCCTTGCGACCGCAGCGCGCTATTATCGCGGCGCACATAAGCTCTTCATCTCACCTGGCATGAAATGGGATGAGTGGCATGTCGCGGCACGTTTACGCGATGAGTATTCCGTCGTTAAGATCAACAGTGGAACCGTCGTCGAATGCGGAAACTTCCGGATCAAGGACGAACCCCACGGTGACGCCTTGTACGAAATCGTCAAACAAAACGCGGACTTACAAGCGTTTCTTGAGTTCTCGAAGATTCATACGTATACGGTCTCACGAAAGGATGGCATTGTCGAATACCGCTTCACTAACCTGCGTTACTTCACGAAGGAAGTCTATCCGTTCGTTGCCGTCGTCAGAATCGACGCTGCCACACAAGAAATCGTCAGCTCCTATACGGGTTGGGTATTTAGCGAACGAACTTTGCAGAAAAAACTGTTCATCCCTGCATTATAAAGACAAAGCTCCGCGCAACGGAAATCCCGATGTGCGGAGCTTTGTTCATTCGACGTTTCGACCTGTCATCAAATGCTTGAATTTTTCGTTCGTCGTATTAAACCGGTGTAACATCGCCCCGTGCTGTTTAATCTGCTGTTCGACGAAATGAACCGCGACGGCTTCACCTTGATATTTTTCACCAGCGCGCGCGAGTGTCGCTTCGAAATCTTCCCAAAGCACTTCGACCCACGTCAGTGCTTCTTCCGGTGTCAGTACTTCATTCACTTGCAATAATTCTTCAGCCAATTGCTGAAGGGCTTGTTCTCGATTCGTCATGTCTGTTCTCCCTCTCCTGTGAATAATGCGAGCGGAATCGCGACTTCTTGAGCGGTACCTTCAAAATGTCCCCAGCCCATGACGCCATTGACGAAGTGTAACTCAAATCGCGCCTCTTCTCCTTCGATTCGGTAAAAGGCTCCCCGTTCGAATCGTTTCGGATCGATCAAATAACTTTTCGCAATGGCGATTTTTCGCGTTACGACCTCCACTTCACTGACATTCCCATGTTGCTCCGCTTTTCGTTTTTGTTCACTTAATTTCGTGATCAACATCTCAAGCTCGTATTTCGATAATTGACTCATCCGTGTCTCCATTACAAAAACTCCCCCTCTTCGTTTTTCAGTATAAACGAAAAGGAGGAGAAACTGGATGGATTAGCTTGATTTCAATTCTAGATTCCGCTTACTTTGTAACGCATACATTTTCGCATAAATTCCGGACATCGCGAGGAGTACATCATGTGGTCCTCGCTCGACGATCTGACCATGATCGAGAACAAGAATCTCGTCCGCATCCTTGATCGTCGATAAGCGGTGCGCAATGATGAACGTCGTTCGCCCTTTCGTCAACGTCAACAAAGCCTCTTGAATGACCGCTTCGGTTTCCGAGTCAACACTCGCTGTCGCTTCGTCAAGAACTAGGATCGCAGGGTCGAACGCCAGTGCACGAGCAAAGCTGATCAACTGTCGTTCACCCGCTGATAACGTAGCACCTTTTTCGATGACCGGTTCATCGAGTCCGTTTGGTAAACGATTAATGAATCGATCCGCGCCGACGGCTTCGATCGCTTGTCGTACCCGTTCTTCGGAAATATCAGGATTACCGAGTGTGATGTTCGAACGAATCGTTCCCGTGAAGAGGAACGGATCCTGTAAGACGATGCCCATATGTTCACGGACCGCTTGTTTCGGTAAAGTCGTCACGTCCTGTCCGTCAATCAACAACTGTCCCTTTGACGGATCATAAAAACGCATCAATAAATTCATGATTGAACTTTTCCCGCTACCCGTATGACCGACGAGGGCAATCGTCGCGCCAGGACGAGCATCGATTTGAATTTCACGTAATACGGGATTTCCCGCTTCGTAACTGAATTCGACGTCTTTGAAGGATACCGCTCCTTTAAACCGAGCAACGCGCCCTTGTTCGACCGGCTCGCCCTTTTCGTCGAGCAACTGGAACATTCGGTCCGCTGACACGAGCGCTTGTTGTAGCGGTGACAGCTGATTCATGATTTGAGTGACCGGTTCGAATAAACGGGACACGTAATCGATATACGCATATAAGATCCCGAGTGATAAAAACGATCCATTCGTCAGACTTTTTCCGCCGACGACCCAAATCAACAAGGCGAGCGTCAAGTTTTTCAAAAAGTAGGATAAGTTGTGTGACATCAAGGCATCAAGTCGTAACAACTTTGCCCGTGTCTGATAGTTCTCTTCATTCTTTTGTTCGAATTCGGCAAGGACTTCCTTCTCACGTGCATAAGCCTGAATGATCGGCATCGTCTGGATGTTCTCATTCAGTTGACCATTCATGTCGGCAACGAGTGAACGAACCTTGAAGTTATTCTTCGTCGCGAGTTTCTGGAACAGCTGAATCCAGAAATAGACGATCGGAATGATGATTAGCGAGACGAGTCCTAAGCGATAATCGAGGAAGAACATCGCGACGAGAATCCCTGCCATCGTGATGATCCCTGAGAAGACTCGGGCGAGCACACCGAGATATAAATCGCGAATCGTTTCCGTATCATTCGTGACGCGACTAACGATTTTCCCGATTGGCGTCTGGTCGAAATAACGAACCGGTAACCGTTGCAGATGCGTAAAGACATCAAGCCGCATCCGTTTGATGATTTTATGAGCAGATCGCTGGAGCAAGATTTGTTGAATCCAGTTCAAACCAGCTGCTGCAAGCAGCAAAAGAACATAGATCAAGGACAACCAGCCGATTGCTTTTAAGTCCTTTGAATAAAAATCATAGACCTGTCCTTGTGTCAGTTTTTGAATATTATCATACGTGTACACATTGTCTCCACGCGTGACCGTCATCGTATTTCCACTGATTTTCCGCTCTCCCCCACTGACGACTTGTTTTGGTACGAAAAAGTAGCCGTTGGTCGTTTGGACGATCGAGACGGATCGAACGATCTCACTTTTAGATACTTCTTGTGCTTTGGCGAACTGACGACCGTCATACGTGACCGCACCGTCTGCTTTAACTTCGACCCAGTCCTTTTCAATCGCTACGATATGTTCATCGATGATGACTTTCGCGATATACGGACCTGTCAATTCCGCACCGACTGCCAGTACGAGTAGAAACAATCCTAAGAAGATCGCTTGTTTCTCATGCATCGCATAGCGGATCAACGAACGGATCGTCGTCTTCCGACGTGCCGGATCGAGTTGATATAATTCCAATTCATTCATGCAAAGGCACCTCCTTACATTTCTTCACTTTGTCGCTCGAATTGTTGAGCGTACCAGCCATTTTGTGCCATCAGGCTGTCATGTGTTCCTCGTTCAGAAATCATTCCGTCTTGCAAGACGATGATTTCGTCCGCATGTGCCACTGCCGATAAGCGATGGGCAACAATTAATGTCGTCGATTGGTGGCGATTCGATCGAATTGAATCGATGATATGTGATTCCGTTTTCGCGTCTACCGCTGATAATGAATCATCCAGCAACAGCAACTCTGGTTTTTTTAACATCGCCCGCGCGATTGACAGACGTTGCTTTTGTCCTCCCGACAACGTAACGCCACGTTCACCGACCATCGTCTCAAGTCCTTGCTCCAGCGTCTCGATATCTTTTTCGAACGATGCGAGACGAATCGCTTCCTGCAATTCTTCTTCTGTCGCTTCACCTGCACCAAACAAAATGTTATCCCGAACAGATTTTGAAAATAGTAAATGTTCTTGTGACACATAGCCCGTCCAACCGCGAACCGTCTCTAGCGCAACATCTTCATACGGTACGCCGTTGACTGTCAACATGTCCCGTCCGATTGGATACTCACGTAAGAATTGACGCAAGAACGTCGTTTTCCCGGATCCCGTTGGTCCGACGATACCGATCGTTGTTCCTTGTTCAATCGTCATATTCAAATCTCGTAAGACCGGATGGGCTGTCTCTGGATACGTAAACGTCAAATCGTTCATCTCGATCCGTTCAGGGCGATCGACGTGTTTCCGCGGTGTCGAAGCAATCAACGGTTTGACTCGCATCGTTGCTTCTAAGCGATCAAGACTTGCTGTTCCGCGCTGGATGACATTGATCAATTCACCAAAGGCGTACATCGGCCAGATCAGCATCCCGAGATAGATGTTAAAGGCGACCAATTGTCCGAGCGTGATGTCGTTCGTAAAGACGAGATATGTCCCGAACGATAAGCCGATCAAGTAACTAAACCCGACGAGCAACTTGATGATCGGTTCAAATAAGGCATCGATTTTTGCGACATGCATGTTTTTCTCAAAAACATCCGTCGTGACATCGTCGAACCGTTTAACGTCGACTGGTTCTTGGACGAACGAGCGAATGACACGCAGTCCGGAAATCGACTCGACGACCTGATCATTCATCGTTCCGAACGAATCCTGGGCCGTGATGAAACGCCCGTGAATCTGACTTCCGAGCTTATTCATCGCGTAGGCGAGAAGCGGCATCGGTAACAAGGCAGCAAGCGTCAGCTTCCAATCGATCGCGACACCCATGACGACGAGCGTAATCGCTGTCATGTTCAGCGAGTCGACAAGCGTCAAAACACCAAATCCGGCTGTCCGCTCGACAGCCTTTAAGTCGTTCGTCGCGAGGGCCATCAAGTCTCCTGTCCGATTTTTTTGATAAAACGTCGGTGTCAGTTTCAATAAGTGCGTAAAGAAGCGACTCCGAAGTGTCCGTTCTAATAAAAAGGCCGTTCCAAATAATTTCGCTAACCATTGATACGTCAAGAGGAAGGAAACGATAGAAATGGCTGTTAATCCGATGACATACTGCAAAAGTGTCGTCCGGTCCATCGACCCTGATCGTAAACCATCGATGACCTTACCGATCAGCCATGGTGGCGTTAAATCGATGAAGCCTGTGATGATCAACAAGACGACTGCTACGAGATACGATGATTTGTGTTCTTTAAGAAACCAACTCAATTGCCTAAATAAACGCATGAGGGTCCCCCCTTTACTGTGAAATGAACTACTTTTTCCGAGCACGCAAAAAGGCATACGGATTTCCGGATGCAGTCCGAGAATCAGTATGCCTTGAAATGGGCATGATCCATTCTTGTTCGTCTGCGCGCTCGGGAGACGAATCCCCTTGCTCGCACATGAAATGAATTACTTATACGTGCTCAAGAGTCTCCGTCGTATTCAGCTGTTGGATATGAGTGAAACCAATTGGCTTTTTCATAGGACGGTTCCTCCTTTTCTTAGTCTGTGCGTAGAATAGCACAATTGTCGGATAATTGTCAATTTTTCGTCTTGCTTTTATTATTCCACCTCTTCTTCTTTGACTTGTTCAAGAACTTGAGCCGCTAGTCCGTATGGAAATCCTTTTCGGACGAGCGCTTGCTTCACTTTCTGTTCGCGTTCGAACGGTTCAAGTTGCCGGTATTTCGGATAATACTTGCGTGCTTGATAAAGGGCCGCTTGTTCTTCTTCGTCCCCTTCTTCAGCTCGGAACACCTCTTCGATACCCGCCTTGATCAAGTCGGACGAGAAACCGCGTTGCATGAGTGTCATCTGTAGCTTTTGCGTCAGTTCCCGCACGGAACGCCGTTGCAGCTCTTTTTGCTTTTGCCGCAAAAACTTCAGGACTTTTTCGTATTCTTCTTCATCCGTAAACGTCACGATCGCTTCATCAATCGCTATCTTCGGTATCTTCAATGCCTCAAGGTCGCGGCGAATCCGTCCAGGTCCTTGTGGTGTCGTCGCTTTTTTCGTTGCCGTATAAGCAAGTGCGAACTGTTGATCATCCAGATAGCGTTGCTCTGTCAATCGCTCGATCGCATGTTTGATCGCATGCTCCGGTGTCTCTTTCTCTGTTAAATAGGCGACAACTTCACTCGTCGCCCGCATGCGGTACGATAGATGATTCAATGAGAGACGATACGCTTTTTGCTGTTCTTCAGCCGTCAACACTTCCTTGACGAAGTCGTCATCGAGTTCCTTATCGCGTTGCAGATTGTATTTAATTAAGATATCAACGTCTACGGCAAAGGCATATTCCTCTTTACCATCACGCTCAACATAGATATTGAATCGTTCGCTGTTCTTTTTCTGCGTCGAGATCCGTTTAATCTTCATGTCGTTCCCTCCCCTAACTTGATTCGGTAGTTCTACGATATCATGAACAGGCAGATCTATGTTTGAGTGAAACCATGGAACGGGAACAAATGGAAAGAAGCTACTTTTACTTATCTCAGGGAGGATGGATTACATGAACATTGCGATTACCGGTGGAACCGGTATGATTGGTCAAGCCTTGACGAAGCGTTTGCTAGATCAAGGACATCACATCTTTATCTTAACGCGTCATCCAAAAGCGAATGATGCGCATATCACATATATCAAGTGGATGACAGAAGACGCAAAGCCCGAGCAACACTTAGAGGGCGTCGATGCATTCATTCATCTTGCTGGTGCTTCGATCAACGATGGACGTTGGACGGATGAACGCAAACGTGTCATTCTCGACAGTCGCGTCAGTACAACGAAGGAACTCGTCCGGATCGTTGAAGCACTCGACCCAAAACCAGACGTCGTCTTATCTGCTTCTGCGGTTGGCATTTACGGACAGGATCGGCATCAGACCTTCTCCGAAGATCAACCACTTCCACCGACTGCTGACTTCTTAAGTCATGTCTGTGTCGCATGGGAAGACCTTGCTCGTCCGATTGCTGACGCCGGCATTCGACTCGTCCATCCACGAATTGGTGTCGTCTTGACGAAAGCCGGTGGCGCTTATCCGTTAATGCGTCTCCCTTATGTCTTGTTTGGTGGTGGGACGATGGGTGACGGTAAACAATGGGTCTCCTGGGTCCACATCGATGATCTAGTCGAGTTATTCCTATTCGCGCTCGAGACCCCGACAGTCGAAGGACCGCTGAACATCACTGCTCCTCATCCGGAAACGATGCGTCGTTTCGGACAGACGATCGGAAAAGTCTTACATCGCCCACACTGGCTCCCGGCGCCACGCTTCGCGTTAGAACTCGCACTTGGTGAAAAGAGTACGATTGTACTAGAAGGAGCTCGTGTTGTTCCGAAAAAAGCGCTCGAAAACGGATACAAGTTTCGGTATGCTGAACTAAAGGATGCGTTACGAGCAATCGAGCATTCAAACTAGTACAGGGGTGGACGATACTTGGATATCTTAATTCGAAATGCACATATCTATCCGATTACTTCGGACAGTTTTTACGGGGACATCCGCATTCGTGATGGGAAAATCATTGAAATCGGCGAATTACTGGATCATTTAGAAAGCGATCAAGTCATTGAAGCAGAAGGTCACTTTTTATTGCCCGGTTTTATCGATGCCCATACACACCTTGGATTATATGACGAAGGTACCGGAACAGTCGGAAATGATGCGAATGAGACGATTTTTGCAATGACACCGCATCTGCGTGCCATTGATGGCGTCTATCCGCTTGATGAAGGCTTTAAGGAAGCCGTTCAACATGGTATCACGACCGTTCAAGTCATGCCAGGCAGCATGAACATCATCGGCGGCGTCACGAGTGTCATCAAGACACACGGACGGTTCATCGATGATATGATTCTTCGAAAGTATGCGGGTCTGAAGGTGGCACTTGGTGAAAACCCAAAGCGTGTCCATAGTGCTGGTCGTGCTGGTGAACTGACACGGATGGGCATCATGGGGATGTTGCGCGAAGCTTTTCTTGAAGTTCGAACGCAACCGGTTTCCGAAACGTTCGCCCATCAAATGATCAAACGGGTCCTCGATCACAAAATGCCGCTTCGTGTACATGCGCATCGAGCAGATGATATCCTTTCCGCCATTCGTTTCGCGGAAGAGTTTGATCTTGATTTACGCATCGAACATTGTACGGAAGGTCATCTCGTCGCAAAAGAGATGGAACAATTACCGATTGAAAAAGTGACGGTCGGACCAACCTTTACGCGAAAGTCTAAAATCGAACTGAAGAATAAGACATGGGAAACGTACCGGATTCTTCACGAACATGGTCTTGAAATCTCGATTACGACCGATCATCCATACACGCCTGTCCAATACTTGAACCTCTGTGCTGGTCTTGCCGCACGAGAAGGTCTACCGGTCGATGTCGCCTTACGCGCGATCACGATCCATCCAGCCCGTTCGCTTGGTGTGGACGATCGGGTCGGATCGATTGAGATCGGAAAAGACGCGGATCTCGTCCTGTGGAGTCACTTCCCACTCGACTATTTAGCGAAGCCGCTCATGACGATGATCGATGGAAAAATCATTTTCGAACACGCTCAACTGAACTTGATTTAACCCCACCCCCGCCAGGTGTTTTTTGCACCTTTCGGGGGTTTTAGACGCTTACGGAAAACATCTTGTTTTTGTATCTTTTTTCACAAAAATTATTTTCTTGCAATTTTAAAAAAAGAAGGTAATATTATCTTATCCGACAACTGAAGAAGGCATACCATGCGCGGTTCAAACGAGTCAGACAGGTAGCTTTCGACAATCATTCTTGCGGTCCTAAAAGGAGGAATGGAAGTATGCTCAAGCAACGGGAGCTGAGCGACTGCGCTGATTTGTTCGAACTGATGCAGCATCAAGACGTATATCCGTACGTCCGCCAAAAAACACGGTACTTTGATGAATTTCTGTTTACTACAAAGCAGGCAATCGAAGAGGAAGAACGTGGTGAAATCGTATCACGTACCATCCTAGATGAATTCGATCAACCGATTGGTACGATTAGTTTACTCGATATCGAAGGACAATATGGGTTTCTCGGTACATGGTTAGGTAAACCGTATCATGGTAAAGGATACAATCATTTAGCGAAAGAAGCCTTCTTCTCTGAGCTGTTCTTCGAGCTCGGATATGAGAGTGTCTTCATGAAAATTCGCAAAAGCAATATTCGGTCACAAAAAGCAGCTGAAAAATTGCCGTATGCGTTCTGTGCGGATGAGTTGCGCCCTGCGCTTCTTGAGCAATTGAATGCTGGCGAAACTCAGTTCACGCTGTATGAAGTCTCAAAATCTAGTTTCCACATGTACATTCATGGTCGGGAACTCGAAACACTATACGATCACCAACAACTCGAAGCATGAGGGCCTTGTCTCTCATGCTTTTTTGTGTCCACGCATGCGTTTCTAAAGTTTGAAATGGTATGATAAATAAGAAAACTCATCTTTATGGAAGAAACCTTTTCTTCTACAGGAAATGGAGCGAAGACTAATGCCAGAATCGTTTAACATTCTCGTAGTAGATGACGAAGCACAAATGCGTGACCTTCTCGTCTCGAATCTCGAAAAAGAACACTACACGACGATGACAGCTTCTAACGGACAAGAAGCCATCCATCTCATTCAACAAAATACATTCCATCTCGTTCTACTCGATGTCATGATGCCGGAAATGGACGGCTTGACAGCCTGTATGCGCATCCGTGAGTTCTCAAATGTTCCGATCATCATGCTGACGGCACGTTCAGACGAACTCGACCGCATCCACGGTCTGAAAATCGGAGCTGATGACTATATTACAAAACCATTCAGCCCCCGAGAACTACTTGCTCGTATCGAAGCGACTCTTCGTCGTTCTCACCGCTTTACAGTTGATCAATCGGCTACTTTAACGCTCGGTATGCTTGAACTCGACACTGAAAGTCGGAGTGTCCATGTCAATGGCAAGCCGGTCAGTCTGACGCGTAAGGAATTTGATTTGTTGCATCTGTTTGCTCAAAACAATGATAAGGTCTTTTCTCGCGAACAGCTACTCGATCAAATTTGGGGTGCGGATTATATCGGTAACTTACGGACGGTCGATACGCATATTAAAACACTTCGCTTAAAGCTCGGGGAAGCCGGTGGCTCGATTCAAACAGTTTGGGGCATCGGTTATAAATTCGAGGAAGTATGATTAAGCGCTATACGATCCGGCGCCGGATTTGGATTACGATTTGGTTTACAAGCGTTTTTTCTGCCATTTTATTTGTCCTGCTGACGTTTTATCTCTACGACCGGTTCTATCTTCAGACGCAAGAAGATATCTTATTGAACCGTGGGGAAAAGCTAATCAACATTTACAAGTCCGAAGGTCTATCCGGTGCTTTTTATGATGGGATGACTTATACGAATGAATTGACGGAATCGAAAGTCTTCTTCATCGATTTTCTGAAGAAAAATCCGGCAGGACTCCGTTTTTTGACGAATGCGGACATCGAACAGCTTCGTAATGGCGAGACTGTCGTCTCGAGTCGGACCCATCCGATTGAAGGAACGGACATTCTAATGACTGGATTTCCGATCATCGAAAACAATCGACTGGTCGGTACGTTGATATTGTATCTGGAACTCGGTCAAATCAGTGAACCATTCCGCCCACTCCGCCTGATGATCTTCTTCATGATCGGACTGATCGTCTTGAATCTCGTCATCTTCGGACGACAAATCATCGACACGATCATCCGTCCGTTGATCGACATGAAGCGCGCCTCGACTGTTTATGCACAAGGTGACTTTGATTACCGGATTCCTATTCAATCGGACGATGAAATCGGAGAACTCGCAGAAACATTGAACAAGATGGCGGAATCGCTCGGTGAGGTCGACGAGCAGCGAAAGGAGTTCCTCGCGAACGTCAGTCATGAATTGCGGACACCTCTCTCCTACATTCGTGGCTATACGGAGATGATGCAGGATGATTCGCTCGAGGAAGAAAAGCGTGCGCAGTATTACCAAATCATTGAGCGGGAAACGGAGCGTCTGCAACGTCTCGTCAATGATCTGCTCGATCTCGCTCAACTTGAACGCGATTCCTATCCGATGTCGAAACAACCACTTGTCTTCAGTCAAGTACTTGAAGATGTCATTTACCGGATGGAACCGATCGCCCAGTCAAAAGGAGTCACGTTCGTGATGAATCTCGATCCGGATCAAATTGTCTTAGGCGATACAGACCGTCTCGAGCAAGTCTTTGGCAATTTACTCGATAACGCCTTACGGTACACGCCGCCTGGCAAACAGATTTTCTTATCGACTGAAACGATCGGCGACCGGACGCATTGCCTTATCCGGGACGAAGGAGAAGGCATTCCGGAAGAGCATCTTGATCGATTGACAAAACGCTTTTATCGCGTCGATAAATCACGGACGCGTAAAGATGGCGGAACCGGTCTTGGTCTTGCCATCACGAAACACATCATCGATCGTCATGATGGAACGATCCGGTTCGACTCCGTTCTTGGAGAAGGAACGACTGTTCACATCGAGTTACCACTTCTTCCGGATGAAGAGGATGAATTCGAATAATGGAACAACATGTCATCCAAACCTTTGAACTATTTGGACCGTTCGCTCCGTTCGTTAGTGTCTTGGTTGGTGTCGTCGTCAGTGTACTTGGTATCCTACCGAGTACGTTCGTCACCGCTGCGAATCTCGTCTATTTCGGGCTATGGACGGGCACATTGCTCTCCTTCACCGGTGAAGTCCTAGGTGCGGTTTGTGCGTTTCTACTTTATCGGAAAGGACTACGATATGCCCTTCGTCGCCCGCTTCCAGATCGAGTCAATCGTTTGCAACAAAAGCTCCAAACACAACAAGGACATGAAGCTTTTTGGACGATCATCTTGTTACGGCTGTTACCATTTGTCCCGTCAGGCATCGTCAACATTGTCAGTGCTGCTAGTGGTATTTCCGTCTTACTCTTCCTAACTGCGAGTACGATTGGAAAAATTCCAGCGATGTTAGTCGAAGTGCTCGCCGTCCATCAATTCATGCAATTCTCGTCCATCGTCCAATGGTCGATAGCAGGCGTGGCACTCGTTGGTTATCTGATTTATCGTAATCGCCAAAAACGAGCATCATCGATATAAAACTACAGGTTGTCTGAAAGGAAGTATCGTTCATGAAGTTAAGACGTTTTGGAACATCCGATCTATTCGTGTCCCCGCTTGGGTTCGGAGCCGGTCACATCGGTGCAGAACAGATGACGGACCGCGAAGCAATCTATTTGCTCGAACAAGCACGTGATCTTGGCATCAATCTGATCGATACAGCACGCGGCTATGGCTTATCGGAGCAACGCGTCGGACAATTTCTAAAGAATCGTCGGCACGACGTCATTTTGTCGACGAAAGTCGGCTATGATGTTCCCGGTACACAGGATTGGACGTTTGAAGCGGTTCAAGGTGGCATCGATCAAGCCTTACAGACGATGCAAACGAATCATCTCGACATCGTACACTTACATTCTTGTAGTCGAGAAATCCTCGCTCAAAATGATGTCATCGAAGCGCTTGAACAAGCAAAACAAGCTGGAAAAGTCCGCGTCATTGCCTATTCCGGTGATCGAGAAGATTTGCAGTATGCCATCGAAACGAAACGCTTCGATAGTTTCCAGACATCCTTCAATCTGTTTGATCAACGCGTCGATCAAGTCTTACCTACACTTTTGAATCACGGGGTCATCGCCAAACGTCCAATCGGTAATGCACCGTGGCGCTTCACGGATCGTCCGGTCGGGCAATATGTTGAACCATACTGGGAACGAGCGCAACAACTGGCTTATCCACTCGAGGAATCTAGCTGGCTTGAGACCGCGTTACGTTTTACAGTTTTCGAACCAGGAATCACGACGGCCATCATCGGAACGTCTCGACCAGAACACCTCGCTTTGAACCAGCAATTGATTGAACGTGGTCCACTCCCAGCTGACCGCGTCAGTCAATTGAAGGAACGTTTTTCCGAATGTGACGCCACGTTCGATTATGTTTCGCAAACGTAAGTGAGCAGTCACAGAAAATAAGCCCGTATGTTCACTCGTTCAAGGAGTGCATACGGGCTTATTTCGCGCTTAGAACTTTTTCTTTTTCTTCTTTTCGAGCACGACGATCGCTTCAACGTGCGCCGTTTGTGGGAACATATCATACGGTTGAATGTACGATACCTTATATCCCGCTTTCATCAAATGATCGCAATCACGTGCAAGCGTCTGCGGGTTACACGAGACATAGATGATTTTTTTCGCCTTAGACGAAATCATTGCGTTCAATAACTGCGTATCGCAACCTGAACGGGGGGGATCGACGATGAAGACGTCTGGAATCCAGCCTTCCTTCACCCAACGTGGAATCCATGCTTCTGCCTTACCGACGACATAATGCGCATGGTCAAAGCCATATTGCTTCATATGCGCATTCGCATCTTCAACTGCTTCTTCGATGATTTCCATACCACGGACTTCTTTTGCACCCTTAGCAATCCAAAGTCCGATTGAACCGACACCTGCGTAAGCATCAACGACACGTTCTTCGCCTGTCAAAGCAGCAGCACGGGCAATTTCCTCATACATCCGTTCTGCCTGTTCCGGGTTCAACTGGAAGAAGGCGCGTGGCGACAGTTGATACGTGAACTCGCCCATCTCTTCTTCAATCCGTTCGACACCTCGCAAGACTTCCGTCTCTTCTCCAAAGACACGTGACGTCAACTTATCATTGATGTTCAGCGCGACCGAGACGACACCTGGAATGTCCATGATATCGCGCGACAAACCCTCTAGATCACGGAAGCCGTCTTTAAAGGCAACGAGCACGACTTGAATTTCACCCGTTTTGATTCCTGTCCTGACGACGATATGGCGCATGACACCGTCTTGTTTTGCTGCATGGTAAACAGGTACTTTATAATCGTTGAGTAATTTCGTGACAGCTTGGTTGACACGAAGCGTATCCTTATTTTGGACGACACAATCATCGATTGCGACCAGACGATTCGAATTCGCAGAATAGAGACCACTAACGATTTCATTGCCTTGTTTCCCGACGACGAATTGTGATTTATTGCGGTAACCCCACTCCTTCGAACCAATCGTCGGACGGATATCGGCCTTTTCGACATTCAATTTCGTTGATTTTAAGAACGCATTGCGAAGCATCTCTTCCTTATAACGCAATTGCCCATCGTAACTCATATGTTGTAATTGACAGCCACCACAGACACTATAGACTGGGCAAAGTGGTGTCACGCGGTCTGGTGAACGATCGTCACGCTTTAAGATCTTTGCATTCGCATAGTTCGCATGAATTTCCGTGATCTCGATTTGCGCCGTCTCACCTACAAGCAATCCTGGGATGAAGACGATTTGTCGCTCGAGCGTCGCGATCCCTTCACCGTTGATGCCCATCCGTAGACAAGTGACCGAACGGACCTCACCTGTCTGTAATTTGATTTTTGTTGCCATTGATTTCATCCTTTCTCTTTACGCAAATGAAAAAGCGGTCTCAATCTACCGCTTTTTTCGTTTCTTCTTGTTCTTTCATATCTTTCGCATACCGAACGACTTTCGCCTTGAGTTGATCTAGTGATACGATCAGTCGTTCCAAATCTTCGATATCTGATGATTCATCGAGTGAATCGATTGTATGACAGAGAAGCTGCATTCTTGATTTTAGCACATTCATTTGACCAAGTTTATCAGTTCTTGCTTTTCCCATTATTCAGACTTCCTTTCTTCCGCTGGATTCCGACGTTATTTTAGCATACGATACGAAGTGGAGCACTAAAAAGGAGGAGTATCTATGTCACATTCATCACCCATCACGATCGCGAACGATCCGTGGGAAGCTTATCGCGACATTGAACAATACGGCACGGTCCGTTTGACGAACATTGAAGTCACGACGACAAAACTGTGTAACATGCGCTGCGAACATTGTGCCGTTGGTTACATGTTATCCAGTAGCGAGTCACCTGAAATCCCTGTCGAACTGCTTATTCAACGTCTGGATGAAATCGAACACCTACGCGCCTTTTCCATTACAGGCGGCGAACCGATGCTTTCAATGAAGTCCGTCAAGGAGTACGTCGTCCCTTTACTTAAGTATGCCCACGAACGTGGCGCTAAAACCCAAATCAACTCAAATTTAACACTTCCATTATCTCGTTATGAATTAATTATCCCTTATCTCGATGTCTTGCATATCTCACATAACTGGGGAACAGCCGATGATTTCATCGATGGTGGCTTTGCGATGATGGAGCGAAAACCGTCACGTGAAGCACGAACGAAACTATTTGAAACGATGAAAGAGAATGCTCGTGTCTTGAATGCACGTGGTGTCATCGTGTCTGCCGAAACGATGATCAATAAACGGACGTTGCCACATCTTGAAGCGATCCATAAAGAAATCGTCGATATGGGCTGTGTCCGTCACGAAGTGCATCCAATGTACCCAGCTGACTTCGCGTCGATGATCGAAGCCGCTAGCTTATCCGAAATTCGCAATGGAATCCATCGTTTGCTTGACGTCCGGGATCCGAACGTCTGGATGTTGTTCGGAACACTCCCCTTCTATGCTTGTTCAATGGAGGAGGCAGATTTAGAACTGCATCGTCGCTTGCGTCAGGAGAAAAACGTATCGGTCCGAAATGACCCAGATGGTCGTTCCCGTCTCAACGTCAACATCTTCGACGGTGAAATCATCGTAACCGATTTCGGTGACGAACTCGCTTCGCTCGGTACGATTCACGAGACGTCCTTCAATGATGCGTATGCCCAGTGGCAAGAGACAGAGCTGAATAAAAGTTTGTCGTGTCACTGTCCTGCAGTGCAGTGCCTTGGACCGAACGCGCTTGTGAAGAATGCTTATTACCCTGAGATTGATTTCAAAAAACAAACTAGTCGGCTTTAAAAATGAAAAATAGGTTTTGAACGATGCCATCCCGGGAAAAATGTCACAAAGTAGACACATTTTGTTTTCTAAAAGGGGTGACCGGGATGGAATGGCTTGTAGGTATTATCGCAATTATCGGCACGTTCAGTATGGTTCTGTTCATCATGATGGTTGGTATTCGTGCTTCACATAGCATTGAACATGATGAAGTCTTTGATCAGACGGATTGGGATGAACATCTCCTGCACATGCCTCGTCCGACACGGTTTGAACAAGAAAATAAATGAAACACGCCCCGGTCTCCCTTTTCGAAGTCCGGGGCGTGTTATGCTAAAAGAAAAAAGAAAGGTCGTCGTTACTTGTGTCACGTCGTTTTACTCTCATCTTATCGATCGTCTTCATTTCCGGTTTCACACAAGGATTACTGATTCCATTACTGTCCATCTTGTTAGAACGTCAAGGGACATCTGCTTTCATTAACGGACTCAGTGCCGCCGTCCTCTATATCGGTGTCATCGTTGCCGCACCTCTTATGGAAGGTCCGTTACGACGGCGTGGTTATATTCCTGTCATCTCATTCGGTCTTGCCCTTGTCGCAGTGGCTGTCTTCTTATTCCCATTACTCCCAAGCATTATCGCTTGGGTAATTCTCCGCTTCCTCGTCGGTTTCGGTGATCAGACGTTACATTATGGTTCACAAGTCTGGGTAACGTCCATTACACCAAACGAACGGTTAGGACGAACGATGTCGTTATACGGGATGGCATTCGGTCTCGGTTTTGCCTTAGGTCCTCTTGCTGCACCGCTCGTCGATGTGATCGATTGGTTACCGTTCGTGTTAACAGGGACTTTAACTGTCATCGTTCTAATTTTACTATTCCGTATACCGAACGAAAAACCATCGTCCGTCATGCCAGAGGAACTACAAAGTGCTGCTTCACGGTATCGACTCGTCCTATCGACTGCTTGGTTTACATTACTTCCTGGTTTTACATACGGTTTTCTCGAAGCCACACTGAATGCCAGTTTTCCCGTTTTTGCGACGCGTAACGGATATGGTTTATCCGAGACAAGTACCTTAATCACGACATTTGTCGTCAGCTCATTGATCATGCAGCTACCACTCGGGCGACTTGCCGATCACTTCGGAAAACGTCGGACGCTAGTCACTGTACTGTCGATTGGTTCCGTCGCTTTTCTCACTGCTTGCTTCGTCTTCGAACGTTACGGTTGGTTGTTCGCGATTTTTGCCGTCAGTGGGATGGCACTCGGCTCGACCTATTCGCTCGGTGTTGCCTATATGACAGAACAGTTACCACGTCATCTTTTACCAACCGGTAACTTACTTGCAGGGATTGCCTTCAGTTTTGGTTCGATTCTCGGACCGATCGCTGGTAGTCTGTTCGTTACACTTCCTTCCATGCTGTATTTCAGTTTATTTGTTCTTGTCTTAACGACGCTTGCGCTTCTATTGCGGTATGCAAAACGTCACGAGACACCCGAAATCTAAAAAAACGGACCTTGCGCCATCGATGCGCAAGATCCGTTTTTTATTTCACGATTCCTTCTTGTCGAAAACTCCGCCAGAGCTTATCGTCGATTGCATACGGTTGCTCCTTTGCACGCTTCAACTCTTCTGTCTCAAGCAACACGACGACCTCTCGACCGTTGATTGACCACACTGAATCGTAACCTCTCTCCGCCTCGATGATCTCCACATCGACATCTCCGTGGGTTTCCTTTAACTGCTGACTGACGCACGTCACGACGAACCGAGCAAACTCATCACGTGGACGACGAGTGGCAATGATCTTTCGAACGATCTCATTCCGTTCCATTCGTTTTCATCTCCTTCCGTTTTATAGTCGCACTAGCCTTTCAGACAAGGCCGAATCGGTCTTTTGATGACCGTACAGAAAAAAGCCGAACAGGTCGGCTTAAGCAACGAACGATTGGAGTTACTTTAATTGAAACTATTTTTACACGATTCTGAATCTTCGTCAACCTCGCTTTTGAAACCACACTGGTAAGTATGTCGAGACTAAGATACCTCCGATGACGAAAAGTAAACCGAGCAACGCTTGAGGTGGAATCGTCTCACCCAGAATCAAAGCAGATAAACTGACACCATAGATTGGTACGAAGAACATAAACAACGATACTTTACTGACTGGATTATATTTCATCAGTAGATTCCAAAGCGTAAATCCAGTCGCGGATAAAAAAGCAAGATACACAAGCATCCAGACACTCGTAGTCGAAAAAGTAAACGGTGCAACGTGACCATCGAGAACGACGCCCGCGATGAAGAGACCGATTGATCCAATGACCATCGCCCATCCTGTCATCGGTGCCACCGGATAACGTGCTGAGTATTCTTTCGCGATCAAGTTACCGAATGCTCCGGAAACCATTGCCGCAATCAATAATCCTTCTCCAAGACCAAATGAGACACCTTGCCCACCTTGCGGCCAGTTGGCCAAGATGACACCTGTAAACCCAAGGAATAAGGCAAGTCCTTTGAATCGATTCAATCGATCGTCCTCGTACCGGAAATGAGCCAGTAACATTTGGAAGAACGAAGTCGAGCCGGCAATGATTGATCCTTGCACACCGGTTGATAAAGAGAGACCAATATAGAAAAAGACATACTGCAAGAACGTCAAAAAGAAACCAAGACGGCTATAGGCATAGGTCCGATTCTTCAGTGTAATCGTTTGTTTAAAGACGAATACACTGACGACAAGTAGCAACACCCCTGCTAAAAAGAAGCGATAGCTCGCAAACAATAGTTGCTCCCCGTATTCAGAAGACGTGATCTGTAATAATTCATAACTTTTCTTAATGAAGGGAAACGCACTTCCCCACAAAAAGGTCGTCAATAATGCAAAGACGACGAGACCAATCCGATGGGTTAAAATTTTTTGCATCTTTCTGGTTCCTTTCCTGTTCCTTTTCACTGAAGCATGGTATAGTAATTCTACAGATAATAATAATTATAATCTAGAGACAATGAAACTCATTATCAATCAGTTAAACTCATTGATATATCACATTCTCATTCTCTTTCTATAATGATTTCATTTCTCATTTACATTTTGAAAGGAGTTTTAATATGATGACTTCCACTACTACCGATGTTCAACAGCGTTCCGTATTCCGTCATGCTTGGGATGAGCATCACGAATTGATTCTAGCATTGTTTAGCGGAATATTGATTTTAGTTGCTTATGGACTCGAAAAATTCAATACGGCGTCTGCCGTTTATGTCACGTTGTACTTATCAGCATATGTGATTGGAGGATATGCGAAAGCAAAGGAAGGCTTGACGGAGACGTATCAAGAAAAAACGTTGAACGTCGAATTGTTGATGATTTTAGCTGCCATCGGTGCCGCTGCCATCGGCTACTGGATGGAAGGTGCGATCCTTATCTTCATCTTCGCGTTATCCGGTGCTCTTGAAACCTATACGATGAATAAAAATGAACGGGCGTTACAAAGTTTAATGTCCTTACAGCCAGAGGAAGCAACGCGTCTGAATGCAAACGGACAACTTGAAGTCGTTGGAATCGAGCAACTAGTAATCGGTAACCTCGTCTATGTTCGTCCCGGGGAACGCATTCCGGTCGATGGTGTCATCGTTCGTGGTCAAGCAGCAATCGAAGAAGCATCGATTACAGGCGAATCGATTCCTGTTGAAAAACAAACGGGCGATACCGTCTATAACTCGACCGTCAACATGAATGGCGTCTTGACGATTGAAATGACGAAAGCCGCTGATGAATCATTGTTCCAAAAAATCATTCATATGGTCCAAAACGCACAAAGTGAGCAGTCTCCCTCTGCTCAGTTCATCGAACGATTTGAAAGTCGTTATGTCAAAATCGTCCTCCTCGTCGTTGCCCTGATGATGGTCCTTCCTCATTACGTCGTCGGCTGGACATTCGAGACAAGCATTTATCGGGCGATGATTTTACTCGTTGTTGCTTCGCCTTGTGCGCTTGTCGCGTCGATTACCCCTGCTGCCTTGTCCGCAATCGCCGCATCTGCGAAAAATGGCGTTCTCTTCAAAGGTGGAGCACATATCGAGACACTCGGACAAGTCGACACGATCGTCTTCGATAAAACAGGGACTCTGACAACAGGTAAACCCGTCGTTACTGAAAGTCGGTACGCGGAAGGTATCGATATCCGAGCCGTCGAACAAGCGGTTGTTTCCATTGAAGCCCAGTCGAATCACCCGCTCGCACAAGCGATCGTTGATCACTTAAAAACCGATGTTCGCGAACCGTCAACGTTCAAAGATGTGACAGGATACGGGATTGAAGCAACTGTCGATGGCGTCACGTATCGCATTGGCAAGCGAGCATTCCACGAAGGTCTAGACGATCCATTCGTCACGATTGAACAGTCACTGAAAGAACAAGGGCATACAATCGTTTATGTCAGCAATGGATCACAAATCGTAGCACTTTATGCATTACGTGATACGATTCGTCCGGAAGCTAAAACAGCAATCGCCGCTTTAAACGATCTCGGCATCGCGACGATCATGTTGACAGGTGATAATCCGGTCACGGCAGCAGCCATCTCGCGTGAAGCGGGTTTAACGGACTTCGTCGCTGAATGCTTACCGGAAGATAAAGTGCGCTATATTAAGCAATACCAAACAGAAGGTCGGACCGTTGCGATGGTCGGTGATGGTATCAATGATGCTCCGGCGCTCGCACTGGCACATGTCGGGATTGCAATGGGTGAAGGAACGGATGCTGCGCTTGAGACTGCTGACGTTGTCTTGATGAAAAACGATTTAGGTCGTCTTGCCTACGCCGTGCATAAAGCCCGGAAGATGAACCGGATCGTCAAACAAAACATCACGCTTGCGATCGGTGTCATCCTTCTATTGATCGCATCCAACTTGTCACAGTTCCTAATCATGCCGTTCGCTGTCGTCGGACACGAAGGATCGACGATTCTTGTCATCCTGAATGGCTTACGTCTTCTTCAACAGGATGCTTTACCAACTCTCCCACAGCGTGTATCCGAAAAACGATTAGCCGCTTAATCATTAAAAAAAACGTCTGACTGCCGCATGGCAATCAGACGTTTTTCGTCTCTTCATCCGAACGTATTCGTCGGAATCGAATCGAGTTCTGCTTGTTCCTTCAAGCGCTTTTCTTCCATCTTCTTCGGATCCGCTTTTTTCATGAATCGTTCCCATGACGCGTTCAATTCAGAACCAAGTAAGATGATCAATCCTGTGAAATAAAGCCATAATAACAAGATAACGACACTACCGAGTGAACCGTACGTCTGATTGTAGTTTGAGAAGTTCGAGACGTAGAATCCAAATCCGACCGATAGTAATTGCCAGACGATGACACCAAAGACGGCTCCTGGGATCGCTTCCTTAAAGGTAATCGGGCGCTTTGGTGCGACGCGGTAAAAGATCGACAGTATACCAATCAATAGAATCGTTGAAACGACGTAACGCAAGACCGTTAATAAGATTTTTTGCCCCATATCGATCGGGAGAACGAAATTCGCAAGATACGTGATGATTGGACCACCAAGAACGTTCAAGACAATCAATAATAACATCCCGATTCCGAGAACAATCGTTAGTAGTAAAGCAATCCCGCGTGCTGCGACAAAACCACGTGGCGAGAAATCACCATAGGCATGGTTCGCTGTCGTGATCAAGCGATCGACACCTTTTGAAGCGGACCAGATGGCAAGAATCGCACCAATCGATAACAATCCCCCCTGCGGATCCTTGATGGCTTGAAAAATCGTATCCGTGAATGTATTGACGGCCCCACCCGGTGCTAAGTCCCGGATTTGCGACTCAAGTGTCTGACGATCAATATCAAAGAACGACAGGACGGAAATGACGAAAATGATACCTGGGAAAATGGATAAAAACCAGTAATAGGCGAGTGTCCCTGCATAATCCGTAATGTTGTGATCGGACATTCGCTGCTTTAAGTTCAAGGCAAGCCCTTTAGGATCGCGTGAATGCGCCATCGTCATCTCTCCTTCATGAAAAAGAGGCAGTCAAAGACCACCTTATTGTTTTAATATACTTTTCCCATTTTATTTCAACTAAAACCTCATTCGTTTTCAGAAAGAATCAATTTATAGAACGGTTCTGTCATTTCTGCCAATTGTTTGGCAAGAGACGGTGGACGAATCGGCAATGACGGCAACTCGGATCGTTTAATCCAGACTGGTGTATAACCAGACCCTTCCTCTTCGAATTCTTCACCCATACCTGTTCCAAAGCGACCGCCAATTGCTTTCGCCCAAAAATAAGGGTTATCGAATCCGTTAAAACGGACGATAGCAGCAATGCCATTCAACTCCACGTCGACACCAAGTTCTTCATGTGCTTCACGAATCGCTGTCTCTTCTAGTGATTCTCCATCATCTTTTCCACCGCCTGGAAAGACATAATACGTTTCGTTCGGTTTATCCCGTCGAATCAACGCAATTTCATCCTGTTCATTTCGTAAAATGATCGCACTTCGTTGAATCGGCATGACGCCACCCCTTTTCAAAATTAATTCATTGAATGGCATCCAGCATTTCTGGAACCAATCCGTTTTCTGTCGAAGCGATGACTTCTGCCGCGATTTTCATGCCAAGCTTCAATGCCTCTTCTGCTGGTTTTTCTTTTGTCAATTCAGATAAGACAGCAGAGAAGAAGGAATCGCCTGCTCCCGTTGAGTCGACGACTTTTACTTTTTTCGTTCCAACATGACCTGACGTCGCCGTACGACGATCGACGTAGACCGCCCCTAGTTCACTCATCGTCACGACCGTGAATGGAGCACCTTTTTTCGCTAGCTCATTTGCTACATGAATCGCATCTTCTACCGTCACGATTGACAGATCAGACAAAATCTCTGCTTCTTCGCGACTGCAAATGAATCCAGTGAAGCCTTGTAACAGATGACGATTCCGTTCAATGACGCTCAAGTGACCACAAACACCAAACAATGGCAACTCCATTTTGCGACATAGATGAATCAAACGTTCCAAGACTGTAACAGACAAATCAAGATCGATGGCAACGGCATCGACTCCATCGAGCGCATAGATTGATTGACGTAAAATCGCCTCTTCGAGCAACTTCGCATCCGGTTGTTTCGAGATTGAGGTTTGCAAGTCACCTTCGTTATCCATGACCGCTAGCCACATACCCATTCCATGATCTTCTAACATTTCGACATGATCCACATTCGCACCGTAAGATTTCAGCTCATCGAGCACTCCCACGCCAATCTGATCATTCGTAACCGTCGAGATAAAGCGAACTTCATTCCCGAGGACGGCTAAGTTTTGTGCTACGTTGCGTCCTGTTCCTCCATTCGAAAACGTGATGTCTCCTACGTTTTTCGCATCCTTGTGCAAAGGAGCGAACGAAGTTCCTTTTATGTCGACGAATACTTTTCCGATTACCGCGATTTTATTCATTCCAGTTCCACCTCTAACCATATTTCCTGATTCCCGATCCTCGAATTGATCTTTCAGGCACATTGCTTCAATTATAGTAAAATTTTAAATCAGTGACAACCGAAGCACTTTTTTTCTAACTGTTCGCTATCTTCTCATAAAAAAACAGCAAGCGAATCGCCTGCTGCTTTGTTTGAATTTAGATGTTCGCAATCACGAGACTGATTGCGAGTAATAATCCGAAAATCGTATTTACTTTGCCAGTCTGCGCCATACCAGGCATCAGTTGTTCTGGTGGCAAGTCCTCCCAGAAGAGACGGACCGTTTTAATCATGAGCGGAATACTTAACAACGCAAGTAAGGCAAACCAAGAGACTTCGAATGCCAGTACAGCAATGATGAGTGACAGGACAGCTGCCGCAAAAAATCCGATCAAAACGTACACGGCACGGCGATGCCCTACAAGACAGGCAATCGTTTTTCGTCCGTTGACCTTGTCATTATCCAAGTCCCGAATGTTATTTGCAAGCAGGATTGAACCGATCAAGATGGCAACAGGTATCGAAATCGCAATGGCTTCCGTTGGTACATAACCAATTTGCAAGTAGGCGGAGATCGCAATGATGATATATCCCATGAAAAAGCCAGCAACCACTTCCCCAAACGGTGTATACGCGATCGGTAGTGGTCCTCCGGTGTAAATATATCCGACGAACATCGAAATGAGTCCTACGACAAGCAACCACCACGAAGTCTCGATGCATAGATACACACCGAGTAGTGCGGAAATGCCATACAACGTAAGTGCAAATGCAAGAATCGTACCTGGCTTGAATCCATCACGTACGATTGATCCACCGATTCCGACCGATTCCTCTGTATCTAAACCACGTTTGTAATCGTAGTATTCATTAAACAGATTCGTTGCGATTTGAATCAACATCGATGCGATTAACATCGCTACGAACAAATCCAAGCGTATCGATTCCACACGTGGTGCGACAACTGCCGTACCGACGACGACCGGAACAAAACTTGCTGTCAGTGTATGCGGTCGTGTCATTCGCCAATAGACAGCGATTGATTTATTCATATAATAACCCCTTTCCTGTCTAAGTGTAGCGGGTTTCGTTTTTTGATGTCAATGTTCAATCCAAGATAGCTTATTCCTTCTTTTTTGTCCGCAAAAAGTTTACACTTAGAATAAGTGAAACATATCACAGTATCTACAGACTAGGGGGCAATGAGCGGTATGGCTTACGCTCAACAAGAGCTAAAACAGTGTATCGAACAGGCCGTCAGTCAGGCGAATGCCTCACAACGACCTATACTTGCTTCGTATTCATGGGAAATCGAAGCAACTGACATGCGTTCTCTCGAACAGGGTATCGAGGAACGATTTTATTTCGCGACACCTGATCGCTCGATGCGGGCCATTGGGTTTGGCATCGTACAACAACTTCAGGCTTCAGGAACGGATCGTTTTTTACGAATTCAATCGCAATGGACAAATGTGAATCGCGACCATGTCGGTCATGATTTATTTGCGTTCAGCGGATTCTCTTTCACTGAACTTAACCAACCGGATTATCGCTGGTCTTCCTTTGGAGACGCTTCGATGACGATTCCGAAGTTTTTATTCTTAGAGCAAGATGGTAAGACACGCGTGACGATCTTTGCCCGTGTTGAACCGATGGATCAAGTCGATTCAATCTTAAATCAGCTCGCACTTGATTTCGCCAAAGTTAATCAACCGCAAACACCGACTTCGACAGGCGTCACGCGTTTACGTCTATCTCGGGATGGAAATGAAGCCTTTGAAGCCTCGTTTCAACAAGCGATGCATTACTTGGAGACAACACTTGAAAAAATCGTTTTGGCGCGGGAAGTCGTCTACGAACTGGACCGCCCACTTGATGTAGCCGCCGTCGTTGCTGAACTCGAAGATACGCAGCCTGGTAGCTATGTCTTCTGCTTCCAGCCGAATCCGGAAGAGGCCTTTATCGGAGCCACACCGGAACGACTCGTCCAAAAACGTGGACGTCGCCTTGAGACAGCAGCCGTCGCCGGTTCTGCACCGCGCCACGCGACGGATGAGATGGATGAGGCACTCGGTCAATCGTTATTACAAGATCAAAAGAACCGAATGGAGCACGGGATTGTCGCTGATTCGATCGAACGGACGTTATCTGCTTTTTCAGAGCAACTGGATTGTCCGGATACCCCGATTCTCTTAAAAAATCGTCATATCCAACATCTCTATACACCGATCACAGCGCGTTTAAAAGCAGATGTCACGTTATTCCAACTGATTGAGAAACTTCATCCGACACCTGCACTTGGTGGCGAGCCAAAGCAATTAGCGGTCGATGCGATCCAAGAGATTGAAACGTTCGAACGGGGTTGGTACGGTTCACCCGTCGGTTGGATGAACGGACAGGATGATGGGGAATTCATTGTTGCCATTCGCTCTGGATTATTTACGGAACGGGCTGTCATTCTTTATGCCGGTTGCGGTCTTGTTGAAGGTTCTCATTTCGACAGCGAGCTAGCAGAGACGGAAACTAAACTATCACCGATGTTACAAGCTCTTTCACACATTGGTTCGATTGAAAAGGATGATATTTATGTTGACTAAGTGGATGCACACGTTAATTGATACGCTCGTTGCGTCTGGTGTCCGGGACTTCGTCATCAGTCCCGGTTCCCGCTCGACACCACTTGCTATTGCAGCTTTTCTGCATCCGTCTAGCCGTACCCACGTCCTGGTTGACGAACGGTCGGCTAGTTTTTTTGCTTTAGGTTTAACACGGACGGAAGAGCGTGTTCGTCCCGTTGCGCTAATTTGTACAAGCGGTACCGCTGCGACGAACTATTATTCAGCAGTAACCGAAGCTAATATTTTTGAACTTCCATTGATCGTTTTGACTGCCGATCGACCTCATGAATTACGTAATGTCGGGGCACCTCAAGCCATCGATCAGGTCGGACTATACGGCAAGCAGGTTCGTCATGCATTTGATCTTCCCTTAGCGGAAGAAGCGAGTCTTCCTTACGTCGCTCATGTCGCACAACGTGCAACCCTGCTCTCCCTGACGGAACCGGCGGGACCAGTTCAAATCAACGTTCCATTACGTGAACCACTCGTGCCTGAACTCGATCTTTTACGAACAGGTCGTCCTGTCGGCGTTTTACCTGAACCGACATCGGGAGTAAATAACGCCTTAGCGATCGTGCTTCAGAAAGAGCGCCTTCTTTTTGTACTTGGACCACAACTTGCTGCCGCGGACAGTCAGATTGTCATCTCGTATGCAAAACAAGCAGGGATTCCGGTCTTAGCAGATCCACTCAGTCAAGGGCGGCAATCGCATGATGATCACGTCTTTGCCTACTACGATACATGGCTAAAACATCCGGCCATCGCTCAGCACGTCCGACCGGATCGAATCATTCGTTTCGGCGCCATGCCGACGTCAAAACCTTATCTGCTTTGGTCTCGGGATATTCCGACGACAGTCGTTGGTCATCCAGGGAATTGGCGCGATCCCCAACTCCATTCGGATTTCGTGATTGGTCACGCGCGACAACTCGAACATCATGAGCCCGTTCCGCATGACCCTACGTACCTCAATCTGTTACAACAGGCAGAGCGACGCGTCACCGATGCCTTTACGACGATTGATCAAGAGGAGATGACGGAGTATAACGTCGTCCGCGCGTTAACGACGTTACAAGAAGGAAGCCTATTCGTTTCGAACAGTATGCCAATCCGAGATATTGATACGTTCTTGCCTACAGGAACACCCCTTCGTCTACTCGCGAACCGTGGAGCAAATGGGATTGACGGCATCCTCTCGAGTGCTCTCGGGGCAACGTTTGATGCCAAACACCGCTATTTACTCGTTGGTGACCTGGCATTCATTCATGATATCAACGGGCTGATGACAGCGCGCACGCTTCCGTTAACGATCATTCTCGTCAACAATGCGGGTGGCGGCATCTTTAGCTTCTTACCGCAACAGCAACTCGAGCAAGCGGTGTTCGAGCCACTATTCGGTACACCGCAGCATCTCGACTTCGCCTCCCTCGCCTCCGGCTACGGTGTGACCTATCAGGCGATTGATTCGATTGCTGCGTTACGTCAAGCACTTGCGGAAGAGACGAATGTCACTCGGATACTTGAAGTCAAGACAACACGAATCGAAAACGTACAGACGCATCGTTCGATTTGGGACGTGACGAATCAAGCGTTAGCCGAGGTATTCCGATGATTTTACGCGGTCATCCCTATCATGTGAAAATCGAGGGAGCTGGTCCACCGCTCTTATTACTCCACGGTTTTACAGGCTCCCTCTCGACGTGGGACATGCTAAGTGAGCATTTATCGACTCACTTCACCGTCTACCGCCTCGATTTGATGGGACATGGAGAAACGATACCAGCGTCTAATCAACGAATGCGTTTGACACAACAAGTCAAGGATCTTGAGGCGCTGCTCGCTACACGATCCGAGCCATGGATTGTCCTCGGTTATTCGATGGGCGGACGAATCGCCTTAATGTTGAGTGTCGTCTCTGAGCAAATCGCTCGAACAATCGCTGTTAGTACAACACCAGGTATCAAGACGGCAGTGGAGCGAAAAGTACGTCGTGCATCCGATCGTATGTTAGCGGAGCGACTCGAAAAGGATGGACTCGAAGCTTTCATTGATCATTGGGAGACACTTGGATTATTTAAACCTCAAGCGCTTCTCAAAGAACAACAACGCACGCGACTGCGTCAGGAGCGTATGTCTCAAACGGTTGAAGGTCTGAGTGCTTCGCTTCGAGCACAAGGTACAGGAAGCATGCCCTCTCTTTGGTCATGCCTTCCGAAAGAGATTGATTGGATCGTCGGGGAAGAGGATGAAAAATTCCGCGCCATCGCCTTACGAGCGGCATCACCTGAAAAAATTCACGTGATTTTGCATGCTTCGCATGCCCCACATATCGACCAACCGCAAAAGTTTGTTACAATGGTAAAGAATCTACTTATTCATCACTAACATATTGGGGGAATTCAAATGAAATACGCTCCGGAATGGGTATCAGCCCGTAGCTATGAAGACATCAAATATGAACAATGGAACGGGATCGCAAAAATCACGATCAACCGTCCAGAAGTTCGCAATGCGTTCCGACCACACACGGTCCATGAACTCATCGACGCATTTTCACGTGCACGTGACGATCAAAACGTCGGCGTTATCATCTTAACAGGTGAAGGCGATCTCGCATTCTGCTCTGGTGGAGACCAAAAGGTACGCGGACATGGTGGATATGTCGGCGACGATGAAATCCCACGTTTAAACGTCCTTGATCTTCAACGTTTGATTCGTGTCATCCCGAAACCAGTCATCGCTATGGTCGCAGGTTATGCGATTGGTGGCGGACACGTCCTTCACCTCGTGTGTGACTTGACGATCGCTGCAGACAACGCCCGCTTCGGACAAACAGGTCCAAAAGTCGGTTCATTCGATGCTGGATATGGCTCTGGTTACCTCGCGCGCGTCGTTGGACACAAGAAAGCGCGTGAAATCTGGTACCTCTGCCGTCAATATGACGCACAGCAAGCACTTGATATGGGACTCGTCAACACGGTCGTTCCACTCGCGGATCTCGAGCAAGAAACGATTCAATGGTGTGCTGAAATTCTTCAACATTCACCAACGGCTCTTCGTTTCCTCAAAGCGGCATTCAACGCCGATTCAGATGGTCTCGCAGGGATTCAGCAACTCGCAGGAGATGCAACATTACTGTACTACACGACTGACGAAGCAAAAGAAGGACGCGATGCGTTCAAAGAAAAACGCAATCCTGACTTCGGACAGTTTCCGCGTTTCCCATAATGAAAAAAAGGTTCAATCGTCTTATGACATTGAACCTTTTTCGTATATTCATCAAAAAGGAAGTGACTATTTTGTATCCTTGGATCTATACACGGGCAAAAGAGCAACCGGATGACATCGCGCTCATTACGGAAACGGAGCGTTGGACGTGGTCTGAACTATATGCACGCGCGCATCGTTTGGCGAGTACGTGGGCGACGATCGTGACACGCGGAGACCGGATTGCTCTTTACGGTCCATCCAGTGCACAGTATATCGTCGCTCTTCACGCTGCTCAATTGCTTGAATTAACCGTCGTCCCGATCAACACTCGACTAACGCAAACGGAAGTGCTGCGCCAATTCAAACAGGCAGATGTGCGGCTCGTCGTAACAGACCGGATACTCGATACAGCGATTCCGTGTCGAGCTTTTTCTTATGAAAAAGAAGCGCCCGATCTGTTAATACGCCATATGCCTAAACAATACGTCCAATCAATGCTCTTTACGAGTGGTACGACCGGATATCCGAAAGCTGTGGAACAAACGATGTTGAATCATTTCTCGAGTGCGACGAATGCCGCTCGTCATATCGGATCACTGCCAGAGGATCGTTTTTTGATTGTCACACCACTGTTTCATATGAGTGGGTTAGCCGTCGTCTATCGAGCGGTCATCTATGGAGTACCGATTATTCTCGAGCCACATTTTTCACCAGAACGCGCCTTACACTGGATTACGACGGAAAAAATTACACATGTCTCACTCGTCTCAGTCATGCTTGATCGGTTGCTCGACGCCGGACTACGTCGTCACGCGCTTCGCGTCGTACTGACAGGGGGTGGTCCTGTTCCATTACCGATTCTGACGCGTGCACTCGACCGCAATATTCCTGTCATGCAGACATATGGGATGACGGAAACAGCTTCTCAAATCGCGACTCTTCTGCCTGAGGATGCCTTACGAAAAATCGGATCAGCTGGACAAGCCATTTATCCGACGCAAATCCGCATCACGCGCCACCAAGAAATCGAAGTCAAAGGACCGACAATCATGAAAGGCTATTTTCATGATGAAGAGAAAACGGCAGACGCCTTTACAGCAGACGGTTTTTTCAAGACTGGTGACTTAGGACGTCTGGACGCCGATGGATACCTATATGTCCTCGATCGTCGAAGTGATCTCATCATCTCAGGTGGGGAAAATATTTACCCGGCTGAGGTCGAATCAGCACTTCTTTCGATCGATGGGATTCAAGAAGCAGGTGTCGTCGGACGATTCGATGCTAAATGGGGACAAGTTCCGGTTGCCTTCATCGTTAGTTCACTCGATGAAGCCATCATCCGAACGGAAATCAGTCAATTGCTCGCCAAATATAAATGTCCGGTTGATTACATCTATCATAGCGTTTTGCCACGCAATGCGAACGGTAAACTATTGCGGAAACAACTGAAGGAGTCGTTATGAGCATCACCCTCCGGTCTGCCGAATTGTTCGATGTACCGCTCGTCTTTCGTCGTCCGATGCAAACAGCACTCTCGACGTTAACGATACGCAGGACGACGATTTTGCGCCTGACCGATTCGGAAGGGCGAATGGGTTACGGGGAAGGAGTCGCGTTTGATACACCGTGGTATACGTCCGAAACACAACATTCTCTGCAAGGAATCGCTTCACTGCTGTACCAGTTACTTGACCAACCGCTCCATCATCCAGCAGATGTCACGCACCGTTTCCGCATCGTGCAAGGCAATCCGATGGCAAAAGCGATGTTTGAAGGAGCAATTTATGAATTATTCGCAGCAGCTGCCGGACAATCGCTCGCTACGTATCTCGGAGGTGATGAATCATCCCTCGTACCTTGCGGGAAAGCACTCGGACGGGCTTCTGCAGCGCAGACCGTCGAAGCCGTCGGACAAGCGATCGCCTCCGGATATGGACGGATCAAACTGAAGCTCGCTCCGACGGATACCGTCGTTCTTGAGCAAGTACGTGCCGCTTTCCCTGATGCGCCCTTGATGTTTGACGCTAACGGCAGCTTCACAGAAGCAGACTTTCCTTTATTACAGCATTGGGATTCATTCGGTCTCGTTATGATGGAACAACCTCTCGTAGCGTCGGATTGGTCCGGACATCAACGTCTCGCTAAACTCTTGCAGACACCGATTTGTCTAGATGAATCCATCGTCGCTCCAGCGGATGCCGATTTGATGAAGACGCTTCACGCTGGTCAGATTCTGAACATCAAACCGGCACGTGTCGGTGGGCTGACGAACGCTTTGTCCCTTCGAACAAAAGCGCCCTACTGGCTCGGAGGGATGTTCGAGAGCGGCATCGGACGTCGTCAGACCCTTGCTTTCGCGACACTTCCAGGGCTCGCTTATCCGATCGATATGGCAAGTACTGCGGATTATTTTGAAGAAGATTTGCTCGAGACCCCGTATCATGTCGAACACGGACACATTCGCTATTTTGCTCCAGCCGTATCCGAGTCCCAATTAAACAAATTGGCAACCTCCCGGATCTCTTTGTAACAAGAACACCACGACGAAAAAGAGGCAATGGATTGACTTCCATTGCCTCTTTTTGTGTTTTATTATGCGAACTTTTTTAGAACGATTCTTTGCCTTCGACTTTCGTCAAAATCTCATACCCGTCCTTTAAGACGACGACAGTGTGCTCAAACTGTGAGACAAGGCTCCGATTTGGTGTGTATAACGTCCAGCCATCCCGCTCATCTTCGATACAGAACTCGTCTCCTGTTGAAATGAACGTCTCGACAGCAATGACTTGCCCTTCCTTCAGTAGATCGTTTTCTTCACGATTGAAGTAGTTCGAGATGGATTCCGGCTCACCATGAAGTGTCTTCCCGAGACCATGCCCCGCTAAGTTACGGATGACGGTGAAACCACTCTTACGCGTTTCAGCATAGATCGCTTTTCCGATCTGATTGACCTTCGTTCCGGCTTTGACCTTCTCGAGTCCTTTTTCAAGCGCCGTCAATGATACTTCAACGAGTCGGACATCTTCCGGACGTTTTGCTTCTCCTGCGATGACTGTTTTCCCCGTATCCGAATAGTAGCCATTCTTCACAGCTGAGACATCGACATTAACAATATCGCCTTCTTGAATGACATATTTACCCGGAATACCGTGTGCTGCGATATCGTTGACACTGATACATGTCGCTCCCGGAAAATCATACATGACGATCGGGGCAGATTCTGCTCCCTGCTCCTTCAGAATACGTGCTCCGATGTCATCAAGTTCCTTTGTCGTGATTCCTGGTTTGACGGCATCCGCCATCTCGTCGCGCGCCATCGCGACGATGCGTCCAATTTCTCGTAATGCTTCATAATCATAATCTAACACTTTCATTTCCTCCTCATTCACTCAATCGTTCTTGATATAGATAATCTGCGGAGATATCCGCAAATAAGAACATGCCATTGCTGAGCGGCATACTAAACGTCCGCGTTTGTTCACTCGAGCTGAAGTCGACGTACCGTTCCGACAGATATCCGCTATGCCGTCTCTCCATTGCTACCGTCGTCCGGATAAAGTAAGGACGAAAACTCCAGTTGTATCCCTTGTAGAAGGAATACAGTTTCCACTCGCCACTCTTTTTACTGACATTCGAAGACTGTTGGAAGCCATTCGCGTCCGTGATGTAAAACCGGATGAATTCCGGCTCCATCTTCCGGGCGAGCATTAGCAGCCATTGATCGAGATCTTGCTCCGACTTCAAGGACTGACAATACTCATTAAATCGGACTGTCCAGTCTTGCTCCAGTTGGAACAGGCGATTCATCTGTTCCCGATCATATTTATAGAACATCGGGACTTCATGGATCAAGACCTCCATTCCAGGACAAGTCATGACCCATTCCGGCGCAGCCTCTCCTAAAAGATTCCCCATGTAATAGCGTCCACCATGCTGCCACGCATATCGAAGTTGACCAAGATGACTGATGTTTTTATACAAAAGTGGCGCTCCAAGCTGATCACAAAGGTGCTCCATCGTCTGTAAGAGATGCGGATACGATGCTGAGACGGTCTTTTTCTCAATCATTGAAGATAGATCGACGATCAACATATCCGGCGACATCGAAAAGACGCGTTCGAGACTCGTTGCTTCCGCGCGATCCAGCGCTACCTTCAGTCCAGAATTCTGATAGTACGCGACGATCCGGCCCAGACGATCAAAATCATCGACTTGAACATCCGTCAAAGTAACATACATCCGTTCTTTTGGAAACGACGAGTCGACCGTACGTAAAACATGCAAGAAATCTTCCCCACCGTTCTCAAACAACCAAGCCGGACGACAACGGATCAGGATGAACGCTTGTGTATCGGAGGGTACTTTTTGGAATGCTTGACGGACGACATGTCCCATGACTTCGAGCTGATACTCGATCGGAACATCATCTTCCTGAAAAAATGGTTTTAACGGTTCTCCACGAAAATGGGACTGGATTTCATACCCTTCCACCTTAAAAGGGGCAGCGCCTACGATCGGTTGAAACCACGCCTCTATCTCTTCGGGATGAACGATGACATCTAATGCGTCCATTCTATTCCCCCCTTGTACTCTTGTTCTATCTTAACAAAAAAGGAGCCTCTCTGTAACGAGAGAGCCCCCTGTTTTACGATAACGTCGTATCTTTCCGCATTGCGATATACAAATACACACCGAATGTCGCCGTCAAGTAGATGATACTCAGGACACCGTATTGAATCCCAACAGCTCCGCCCTTACCAATGGCCAGCACAAGAAAGATGATGCCACCAAATAATAAGGTCGCTAACGGAATATAACGAAAATGTCCTTTTGTCGTCCGCTCACAAATCTTTTTCGTCGCGACGATCAGTGCAACGAGACAGACGGATGCTGCTACATAAATGGTATACACGAATGATTCAGCCCTCTCCCTATCGTTCATGGCTCATTTTATCATGACCGCTTAGATAAATCATAAAAAAGAACCGACTTGTCTGTGACAAATCGGTTCGAATCGTTTACTTTTCAAAGCGTGGTTTGCGTCCACCACGGTTACGATCGCTTTCGCTACGGTTGCTACGTCCAGCATAACCGCCTTCACGACGATCTGATGAAGAAGATGAACGACCACCTTCACGACGATCGCCACCACGCGGGTTGTTTCCACGGTATCCGCCACTGCGGTTGCCGCTTCCACTTCCACCTTTGTTTCCGTAAGGACGACGGTTTCCACCACCGTTGCTACCGAAACGTTTCACGCGGATTGGTTCGATTGAAGAGATTTGGACTGGTGTTGCATCCGGCTCTTTCGTCAATCCTTTAAGTGCTGCTGAAAGAAGTTCCACTGCTTCGTACTCTTCTAAGAGTTCTTGTGCAAGTGTCGTATATTCTTTTGAGTCTTTTGCTTCAACACGTTTAATGAGTTCTTGTGCAGCAAGCTTCAAGTTGCCTTCTAAGATTTCATCAAGTGTTGGTGCATGACGACGTGACATTTTTTTGTTCGTGACACGTTCGATTGTTTTAATTTGACCAAATTCACGTGGTGTAACAAATGTGACAGCCGATCCTGTTTTACCAGCACGACCTGTACGACCAATCCGGTGAACGTAGCTTTCTGGATCTTGTGGGACGTCGAAGTTGTAGACGTGTGTGACACCAGAGATGTCAAGACCACGTGCTGCAACGTCTGTCGCTACGAGGATATCGATCGTTCCTTTTTTGAAACGACGGATGACTTGGTCACGTTTTGCTTGTGTTAAGTCACCATGTAAACCGTCAGCTGTGTATCCGCGTTGGATCAAGCCTTCTGTCATCTCGTCAACACGTTTTTTCGTACGACCGAAGATGATTGAAAGTTCTGGAGAATCCGTGTCGATCAAACGGCAAAGAACGTCGAATTTTTGGCTTTCTTTCAATTCGATGAATGACTGGTCGATGTTTTCAACTGTCATTTCTTTTGCTTTGACTTTGATGTGCGTTGGAGTCGTCATGAAACGATCTGCGATTTTACGAATTTGTGGTGGCATCGTTGCTGAGAACAAGAGTGTTTGACGTGTTTCAGGAAGTGCACCGAGGATTTTCTCGATATCTTCGACGAATCCCATGTTCAACATCTCATCTGCCTCGTCAAGGATGACCGTTTGAACGTGATCGAGGTTCAACGTCTTACGGTTCATGTGATCCATCAAACGTCCTGGTGTCGCAACGACGATTTGTGGATTTTTGCGAAGTGCACGGATTTGACGATCGATTTGCTGACCGCCGTAAACAGGAAGTGCATGAACGCGTTTTACTTCACCGATCCGGTTCAATTCTTCAGCTACTTGGATTGCAAGCTCACGTGTCGGAGCAAGGATCAACGCTTGGATGTTGCGTGATTTTGCGTCAAGACGCTCGATTGTTGGGATACCGAATGCTGCAGTTTTACCAGTACCTGTTTGTGCTTGACCAATTAAGTCAACGCCGCTGAGTCCGACTGGAATTGTTTCTGCTTGGATTGGTGTTGCTTCTTCAAAGCCCATTTTTAGGACACCTTTGATAAGTGCCTCACTAAGATTTAATTCACGAAATGTTGTCAATGCTAAATACTCTCCTTTGTCATATGAAAAGCGTCTGCCACTAAACAGACGCTACCGTAACGAATACAATCGACTACCTATTATAACAGAATCTATCCCATAAAGATAGAGTGGTTTCTCTCATAATAATGTTTAGGGAAGTCACCATCATAATCGTTGCCATAAGGGCGAGGGAAAGGCGAAGTGCCCGGACCGTGCGATGAACGTCATCGCGTGCCCCCACTAGTGATGGGGTATATTCAGTAAATGGTCGCCGGTAATCAAACCAGCCGCAACCACCAAAATGATGAATTCCTTACTATCTATTCGAAACGCAGGCTTACTCGGTTTGATTATTGCGTCAACCGAATACCCGTTTCATTTTTTTCTATTTTTTTATCTTTCAACAGGCGACCGAGCGCTCGTTTGAATGCTGCCTTACTGAGACCGAATACTTCATCGATCTTCTCGGGAGCTGTCTTATCACCATACGGCATCTGACCATCATGTTCAAGTAGATGGTTCAGAATCAACTCCGCGTCTGTATCAATGGCTTCAAAGGCACGTGGTCGTGCTGAAAGTAATACTGTACCATCTGGTTTTACATTTGTCACTCGTAATTTCAAGACTTCTCCAAGACGCGGCCAACGTTCCATCTCGCGCTCATGCAAGAATCCGATTGACTGATCGTTGACCCAGACATTGACGCCTGGTTCGCGTTGTGAGAAGACGAGACCTTCGACGTCCATGTTGTTCCATTCTTCTGGAGCTGGCTTCGCTCGTAAGTTGAAGTAAGCATATGGTGCAGGGTCTCCGAGTAAACGAAGCTTTTGATCATGTTTTAGACGAATGAAAAGTTGATCGCCTTCTTCCGGCCAGAACATCCGACGTTGCGGCAAATCGTCAAGTGAGACAAGAACATCTTTTTGAATCCCGATATTCGCGAACACTCCTGTGTTATAGCGTGTCCCATTGATCGTCGTCTTGACGTAGTCTTCAAATGAAGCTTCTGGAATCGTCATCGATGATGCCAAACGTCCTTCATTATCTTGATACAAGAAGACTTCTACTTCATCATCAAGAGCTACTTTTTGTGTCTGTTCATTGTTATGCAACAACACATCTTCATTTCCATCTGTCAAAAACACTCCGAACTCTGCTTCACGTTCTACTTTTAATGTGACAACCTGTCCTGCGCGTAATCCCATTTCGGGTCATCTCCTCTCTCTATTTGAATTGGTTCAAGTTCATTCTTACCATCCTGCTGTTCTTTCCCTACCATACTATACTCTTTTTCTGTTCACCTCTGAAATCGACCCCACGATGACAGTTGTGACATATTTGTGAACGAAACACATTTGCGTGATTTTTTTGAAAAAAAGATATATGATTAAATAACAGGAAAAAGAAGGTTTAGTTTAGGTAAATATGGGGGATAAAAATGTTTCATAATATTCAATCGCGTTCGTTCGCTCGACGCTTCACGAAAACATTGGTTTTTGCATTTTTTGCTTTCCTTGCTACGATTGGAATCGTTTTTGCAGAAGGATCAAACAGTACAGATATGACTCCGAAGACACCAGCGCTTCAGCAAATCGATCGCCCTTAAAATCTACACCTTCCGTGTGGATTTTTTTATTTTTTCCGGACATTTACAGGACGATAAAGGAAAATCAAGTTCAACCTCGAATTAGATGAACACACCTATATTTTAATTTTGAGGAGGAAACGGACGTGCTCTTCTACTTATTCACGACGATTGCGGGTCTCATCACTACATACTTAAGTTTTGTTACCGGTTATTATACAAGTTCGATTGGTGTTTTCGTCTTTACGTTAGCGATTTGCCTATCGTTATCATCGATTCGACAGTTACTCCGTACGTCCTATCTGACTTACATTGAATACATTCAATACCGTCGCGTCAAAAAACAGTACGAACGCATGAAAAAACGAGAACAGTCTTATCAAATTGCCTATCCTAATCGAGATTCGAGTACACCACTTGCATTCTCTGGGACAGACCAGCATGATAAATAAAGAACACGATTTCATCACCTAGGAGGAACAGATTCATTATGAACGAAATCCCTTTATCAAACGGTTGGACACTCCGCTACTCACCTGTCATCGATTTATGGTTGAAGGAAGATGGCGTACTGCTCGTAGATCACGAAGATAAGGTCCGCTTGACTCTCATCTTGGATGAAGAGACGATGGAAATCAAACAGATCGACAACACGAACGCTACGTTCTCCGTTGATCCGACGACACGTCGCCTCACTTTCGAACTTGGAGAAAGCGAAGAGGAATCTGAGCCTCGTTACTGGGAATAATCATGGAGACCGGGTGCGACACCTGGTCTTTTTTTGTACAATAACATCAGCAATGAAAAAAGGAGTTGTCACTTTACCATGATCCGTACTGTCATTTGGTTCATTTATTTTGGACTTGTCTTACCCTGTACCTTACCGTTTTTACCAACCGCAAAACGTCGAACGCATCTCGCGCGCTATGCATTCGTTCAGCGTGTAGCGAGCGCCTGGGCGAACTCTCTCCTCCGACTCGCTGGCGTTCGTGTCCATGTGACGGGGCATGAACATATCCCGGCAAATGAACCTGTCGTGTTCATCTCGAATCACCAAGGAAACTTCGATGTTCCGATTCTACTTGGAAAAATCGATAAACCAAAAGCATTCATCTCAAAAATCGAAGTGAATAAAATTCCAATCGTTAATGTCTGGATGAATCTGATGGGGTGTGTCATGATTGACCGAAAAGACCGACGCCAATCACTAAAAGCGATCCGCTCTGGTGTCGACACGATCAAGGACGGACAATCAATGATCATCTTCCCAGAAGGAACACGTTCAAAAGGCGGACCGATGGCGGAATTCAAAGCAGGAAGTTTTACCCTTGCGACATCAAGTGGCGCACGCGTCGTACCAGTCGCGATTTCAGGTAGTTATCGTGTCATGGAGGAAACGGGTAAGATCCGTCCGGCTACAGTCGAAGTCACGATTTTGCCGTCGATTGACCCGAGCACGATGACACAGAAAGAACTCGTCCAGACGGTCGAACATCAAATCAAACAGATTGTAGAAGGTGTCTAATATGTTAATGAAAGTAGAAAATCTCAAAAAAGAATTTGCCGATAAAATTGTCTTCGAAGATGTCACGTTTTCTGTCTCTCCTGGTGACCGGATCGGTATCATTGGCGTCAACGGTACCGGTAAATCGACCCTTCTGCACATTCTAGCAGGCAAAGAAACAGCAGATGCTGGTACGATCCATCATCCAAATGATTATCGGATCCGTTTGCTATCGCAAACGACCGATTATCCGGAAGATCGGACTGTCATGGAAGTACTCCTGTCGGGTGACACACCAACGATCAACGCGTTGCGCCACTACGAAACGGCACGACTAGCGCTCGAACAGGATCCGACAAGTGAGACGTTACTCAACCGCTTCATCACAGCGCAAACCGAGGTTGATGCCGCGCAAGCGTGGGACACGGAATCGCGTTTAAAAATGATCTTAAACAAACTCGGCATCCTCGACTTGAACGCGTTGATCGGCTCTCTTTCCGGAGGACAACGTAAGCGCGTCGGACTCGCTGAAGCCTTACTCGATGAAGCCGATCTCCTCCTGCTTGATGAGCCGACGAACGAACTTGATGCCGAGACGATCAGCTGGCTTGAGACTCAAATCAAGGAATACCGTGGTGCGATTCTACTAATCACTCATGATCGCTATTTCTTGAATCGTGTCACGAATCATATGATGGAGATTGCAAATGGAACAGCTTATTTCTATGTCGGAAACTATGAATCGTTTCTTGAAAAACGTGCCGAACGTCGTGAACGGACGGCTTCTATGGAGGAAAAACGTCAAAACATCCTCCGTCGCGAACTCGCTTGGTTGCGTCGCGGAGCAAAAGCACGGACGACGAAACAAAAAGCCCGGATCCAGCGCGTGGATGCTTTACAAGACCTTTCGTATGAGGAAGAAGAAGCGACACTTGAAGTACAGGTCGGTTCGACCCGCCTCGGCAAGAAAGTCATTGAAGCATATGACGTCTCGCACCGATTTGGTGAACGGACACTTTTTGAATCGTTTGACGCTCTGATCGGACGCAAAGAGCGGTATGGCATCGTTGGTCGAAACGGTAGTGGAAAATCGACACTTCTTTCAATTCTCGCGAAACGCTTAGAGCCAACAACGGGTGAGATCATTCACGGCGAAACGGTGAAGATCGGTTTTTACGGTCAATTCGCCGAATTCACGCATCCCGAACGCCGCGTCATCGATGAGGTCGAACGGATCGCAAAAGTCATTACGACACTCGCCGGTGAGGAGATCACAGCAAGTCAGATGCTCGAACAATTTCTCTTTAAACCGGAAGCACAATATAAACAAATCGGCAAGCTTTCTGGTGGCGAAAAGCGACGTCTGAAATTGTTAACGATTTTGATGGAAGAACCGAACGTCCTCTTCCTTGATGAGCCAACGAACGACTTGGATACCGAGACCTTATCCGTACTAGAAGATTATTTAGAATCATTCCCAGGTACTGTCATCACAGTCAGTCATGATCGCTACTTCCTCGATCGGGTCGTCGATCGCCTGATTGCATTTGAAGATGGAAACATCATTTTTTATTACGGACAATATACAGACTATCTTGAGCAAATGGAAGCACCCGTTCCCTCAATCGTCGTTGAAAAAACGGCAGAGGTTGCTACAGCACCAAAAACAGAGACGCCAAAGAAACTAAGTTATCAGGAACAACAAGATTGGGCTATCATTGAGCAACAAATTGAAGAGAGTGAAGTTGAACTAGAGCAATTAGAGGCTGATCTCGCTTCAGCAGGAAGTGATCTCGGAAAGGTCAATGAATTGTATCAAGCCATCGAAAAGACCAAAGCGACGCTTGACGAGCGAATGGAATATTGGACATATCTTTCTGAAAAAATCGAGGCATTTGAAAACCATCGCCAATCTAATCAGTAAATCCGATAAGCGGAGTTCTTCACTTAGAAGAGTTCCGCTTTTTTTATGAAATAGAAAACATCTCTTACTTTTATTTTTAATTATGAAAATAAATGTGAATTCATATTAGATATCGGGTAATGTTATAGCATATTTCGTTTTGGAGGAAGGCTTGCGAAAGGAGGAGTTCTAGTGAAACGGATGGTTCAAAACATCTACCCTATCGTCGCATTCTACTTAGTCATTACTTACATACTGCTCTGGCTATTGCCACAAGACCTTTCGTTACAACTCTCGGCAGTCATTAGTTTAAGCGGTTCTTTCATGATTTTCTTATTTAGTCGATCGACGGCTTTCAAACAACCTTCCCTTCCGTACAAGTGGTTATCCATCGCCTTCTTCTCTTATTTTTTGGGCGATTTCCTGAATATGATTGGACGTTTCTTTCAATGGAACGATGTCAATTTGAACGTCTTGCTGGATTTACCTTATACGATTCATTTGACAATGATGGTCCTTTTCTTTTTCCGACAATTAGATTTGACATTATTCAAAAAACAAAAGTTATTGATTCTTGATTCCTTGACTTTATTCGCTGTTTCAATGATTGCTGGATATATCGCTATTTTCCGCTTTGTTCCCTCTTATACGCGAACGACACTCGAGCAAATCAGTTGGACATTTTATGCCTTCTTGACAATTTTGTTGACGCTTTTCTTTTTTTTACTCTATGCGTCTGGGTTAAGGCGGAACGTATCACGATCAGGATTTATCTTTCTTGTCCTCGGAACATTCATTCTCGGCATGACGAACTTCGTGTTTTATACCTTGTTATTAAACGGTGAACCGCAAATATCGGGTCTATTGCTTCCGCTATATCCACTTAGCGGTCTGTTCCTCATCGCCTTTCTGAACACACGTACACTTCCCATGAGTCGTGAGGAGCAAGCAAATCTCATTCGAGTCGAGACACTTACGCGTTCACTGTTGGTTTACATCTTATTATCTGCGCTGATTCTTTATATTACGTTTTATCCTGTCTCTCGAACCTTCTTCTTGTTGTCTATTGGTATTACGTTTTTATTATTTTTAACACGGCAGCTTTTTTCATACCGGGAAAATCTTCGGTTGTTACAGGAAACAACGGCATTACAAACGAATCTAGAAGACATCGTTCATCAAAAAACAGAGTTGCTACAGTTGCGTGAAAAAGAACTGACGTCACTTTTTTTGTCTTATCCAGAAATCGTTTTTGAAATCGATGACATGTATCAGATTCGATCCGTCAATCCAGCCGCTGCAGAAGCAGGATGGAATGATTTACCGCTCGGACCGAGTCAACGTCGTCAACTTGATCGGCTCATCCCGTTGCTTCAACAAAAGCAGTCGACCTATCCTGCTCACCTCCTACATGTCCCTGCTACGGACGAACATCCAGAAACCTTTTTGAATACGACAATCATCGATATTCCACATCAGCAACGCTATTTCGTCGTCTTAGCGGATGTCACAGAAGACTATCAACAGGAAGTATGGCTAGAACGTATGGGATACCATGACTCACTCACTCGTTTACCAAACCAGCGTTACTTCGAGGAGCAACTCTATCTAACTCTGCCAACGCTAGATTATGGCTCCTTATTATTCATAGATTTGGACGGATTCAAACAAATCAATGACACCTATGGACATGATGTCGGTGATTTACTGCTACAAGAAACAGCAACGCGTCTTCAATCAATGACGACGCCAACTGATCTCGTCGCACGCCTTGGTGGAGATGAATTCTTGATCTTCATTCAGGCATCTGCCTCGGAAACTCGACAGTTTGCCGAACACGTTCTCGAAATCCTAAATTATCCATTCTATATCAACACGTATACGCTTCGTATCACACCATCTATCGGAATTTCCTTATACCCTGAAGACGGTAAGAGTTCAGAACAGTTATTGATTCGGGCAGACGAAGCCATGTACCAGATCAAGAAGAACGAGAAAAATAACTATATGTTCGCTGTCCACATCAAACGTTAGGAGGGATCCCGTGCTTAAATCAAACTACTTCATCCGTTGGTTCCCTGCCATGCTCGTCATCTCTTTTATTCTAATGATCCTTACTACATGGACTCCTTCCATCTCTAATGGGATTGTCGAACAGGTACTTCAGTATGTATCACTTGGGTTGATCGCTTACTTCATTCTTACGGCTTATCGTAAGGAACAAATATTAGTCGTACCCAGACGAAATTTCTGGCTGATTGCTTTAGGATCACTGGTTTTATCCTATATCGGTTCCATTTTTGAGACGTTACGTTTTGTCTATTCAGACTTTCCAATTCCATCTATTTATAGCCTGATTTTATTTTCAATATCCCATTACGTATTCTTATACGCGATTTTTTACCGAATCATCACAAAACGAACACTCGGACAACATGTACTTGCTTTCGTTGATGCCGCGATTATCGTCATTTTCATTGGACTTGTCGCATTCCATGTCCTCAATGAACTGACGAACCCTGGGCTTCAGACTGTTCCTTATGCCATCATCGTCATTACGAACACATCACTCGGTTTGTTCGTTTTTTTCTATTTTACGTTCATCCAAGAAACACATTGGGTATCACGGATGGCCTTATTTCTATTATTCTTATCCATTTTCATTCGTGGTATCTATGAAGTCTCTAGTGTCTACTTCCCTGATTTTTCAGCGAATTATCTGGTGTTCTTCCCGATATTGATTCGTTTGGCGCAAAGCGCAGCTATTCTATGGCATGTTGATCATATTGAAGAAGGAACTGCTCGAACGACGGTCATTCCCCGTTCGTGGCTTCCTTTACTGGCCATCCCTTTGTTCATCCACTACATGGTGGAACAAGAAGGTGGAAAACTCGACATCTTTATCATCTTATTCCTACTAATCGTTCGACAAATCTTGATTGCCCGTCAACATGGGTTGATTGTCGCACAATTACACGAACGAAATGAACAACTCGCTTCACGCATTGAACATCGAAAACAACAAATCCAAGATAGTGAACAACAGGTCATTCCACTCTTCCTCGGTCATCCTGATCCGATGATTCGACTCGATCAGTCCGGCACTGCGCTGTACGCGAATTTAGCTGCCCAACGTCTGTTTCATTTGCCAGATATGACGATTGAACATGTTCCTCGTACGATGCGTCATTTGTTAGAAATGCTCGAAACGAACGTTGATGAGTATGAGGATGAACAAAGTCGACGCTATGAAATCATTGATATTCCGATTCAAATTGCCGCTACCTCGATGGGACGATTCACGATTTTACATGATGTCACGGAAAGCAAAATTCGTCAAAAGAGAATCGAATACCATGCCTATCATGATGCTTTGACTAATATCGGAAACCGTCGTTCCTTAGAACGAGATTTCTCAAATCGACTCTCCGATAAGAATTATCTTGCCTTAGTCGATTTAGATGGATTTAAGCAAGTCAATGATACGTATGGTCACGAGGCAGGAGATTATGTATTAATTGAAGTTGCGAAGCGATTGAGCGAACATACAAGTTCTTCGGAATCCGTGTATCGCCTCGGTGGAGATGAATTCGCGATCCTTTTACAAGCCGATGATGAACTCTCCTTACGCCGAAAATGTAAATCCTTTTTACAATTTTTAAGACGTCCCTATGTCTACAAAGGACAATCTTTATTCGTTTCCGCAAGCATCGGAGTGACAGCGTGTCATGAGGCCGATCTTGAAACATGTTTAAAGCAAGCCGATCTTGCCATGTATCGCGTGAAACATCGGGATAAGAATGATGTCGCTTTATATCGAGCGGACCCATGAAAAAACCTAGGACATATGACTTTTTGTAGTCAACGTGTCCTAGGTTTTTTGAGTTATTCTTCTGGTCTTGGTGCAATGTTACCTTCTTCGATATCGAGGAGCAAGTCGATTAATTCCGCACAAAACTCTGGATATTGACGAAGTAACGCGTCTTCTCCCACTTCATCCACGAAGTCCGTCAACAAAGCGAGGACTTCTGGTACTAATGCGCGCGCTACCTTCATGTAGGCAATCGCAAAGCGCCACTTCCCAGAAATATAGAGCAGTTTCCCAATCAACAGATCCCCCGGTTCGACTTCAATCTCAGCCAAATCCGTTTGATACGTCTGTTTCGACATTAAATCAACAACACCATCTGCATCGACTTGAAACAGCGACGGCATCGGGTCAGCTAATCCACGCAAGGCGCGATAGAGACTAGGTGATAGCTCGTCTTTTATCTGCTCGAGAAAACGACCGTGCGGTGTTTTTCCTTGATCATCCGTTTCATAGAAGATCGCCCAGTCAACGAATAAGTCCCGGAACAATTCAGCATCTTTTAAATACCAACGTCCTTCTGTCGCAATCTCTTCAATGAAAGCGACCCAGTCCGTACTGCGTGCTGTTGCTGCTTCCTGATACATTTTCTTCAAGGCTGCATTCATTTCCGCTTCAGAAACCGTCGTCGGAAATGGAATTACTTTTCGATCGTTCTTCATTTCGATCGCCCTTTCCGGTGAGGAGTAGCCGGTCGCTTAATCGTCTGAGGAGCTGTGAATTCACGTTTCGGAATGACTTCTCCGCGGTAAATTTCCATTGGCTCCATCTCGACGCCCATTTGCTTTGCAAGTGTTTTTAAGTGTTTTAAATCTTGATCCGTGACAAGTGCAAGTACCATCCCGTTTGCGTTTCCGCGTCCCGTCCGACCTGAACGGTGTACGAAATCGTCAAGCGACTCCGGTAAATCGTAATGGACGACGTGTGTGACCGCTTCGATATCAAGCCCACGCGCCGCAAGACCTGTCGTGACGAGTAAAGGAAACTCTCCCTTTTTATAAGAACGCAAGGTCTCCATCCGCTCTCGTTTTCCTTTTTCAGCATCTAAAATCCGGTATTTCAGTGAGAATTTACTCAACTCGCCATTCAATGGTCCAAGGAATGAGCGATTGTTGATGAATGTCAGCACTTTTGATCCTTGCATGTTCGCAAGACGACGTAACAATTCCGGTTTCTGGCGCCGTGAAGTCTCCAAATAACCGAATGTCACTTGTGTGCTGACGGCACGCTCAACACGAATCGTCTCAGGATCATTCGCAAGCGTCCGTCCCCATTCCGCTGTCCGTTCCGGCAATGTCGCTGAGACAAATGCTAGTTGTCGATCGCGTAGCGCACTATTTGCGATTCGCGTCGCCGAGTCACTCATGCCACTTTCATAAATTTGATCCGCTTCATCTAAAACGATCAATTTCACCTTATGCATCTTCAGCTTCTTCGAATCAATCAACTCGACGAGACGTCCCGGTGTTCCGACGATGATTTGCGGCTTTTTCTTCAATCGTTCATATTGTCGCTTTAATTCAACACCACCAATGAATGCACCGGATTTGATACCACTTCCTTGAGCAAATAATTGAATGACTTGATGAATTTGCATGACGAGTTCCCGTGTTGGTGCCGTGATGACGACTTGCACGTGTGGCTCTTCCACTTCAATCTTTTCTAAAGCTGGAATGACATAAGCAAGCGTCTTCCCTGTACCTGTCGGCGCTTCAGCTAGGACATCTTTTCCTTCGCGCAACAACGGAATCGCTTGTTCTTGAACAGGCATCAACTCTGTAAAGCGTGCCCGTTCCCATGCTTCCTGTAAAAATGGTTTTGTAAAGTTCATAACGATTTCTCCTACTCTCTTAATTCCATCATGCCGTTACGTATTCGACATGATCTCCTGATGCATCACGGTATCCCCGTAATGTCTGTGTATATTCATTTCCTGCGTCGAGCAATCGGATGTGGAACCGGACTTCTCCTTCACCAGCTTCTTCCTCTAAAATCTCGAAGCCTTGGATGACACGATCCTGTAATTCTGCAGCGAGTGCCGGATACACGGCAAGACTCGCATACGTCGCTTTTACGTCCACGGGACGGCGAACAAGCGCAATCCAGTACGATTCATCATAGCCGATAAAGTCTTCATAATCAAAATCATCTTCAAACCGAATCCAGAATCCATCACCTTCAAATTCTGTGATCATCCCAGTTCGCGTCGAACCTTCCGATCCGATTTTCAGCGAGACCCAGTCTCCCGACTGATAATCTCCTTGTTGCGTTAATGACACATACTCCATTTGGCACACCTCCACGTTCTATGTTCCCTTTTTCATTGTCAACGATACGTCCTAAAAACACAAGATACCGTAACGTGACATTCCTCACAGTTTCAACTGTGCTAGTGGATCTTTTTCAAATCAGCTCATACAGTTTCGTGAAAATCTTGATTTACCAGACTTCAACTGTTTTTTAATCTTCACTCTTTCATAAGTACAGAAATAAAGAAAGCCCGTCATATCAACGTTTGTTCACTTGTTAAAATATTCACATGAACGTAAAGGGAATCTCTACCTCCTTTTGTTACACTATTCACATAAGGAACTGATCATTAGCTCAATTTTAAAGGAGTGGTATCCATGTTATTAGAAAAAACGAGTGCCTGGGCAAACTTTACGTCTGGCGAATGGATCAAGACAATCGATGTTGCAGACTTCATCCGGCTCAATCGCACGGAATATACAGGTGATGATCACTTTTTAGTCTATCCGACGCAAGCGACGCAACGGCTTTGGCAACAAATTCTACAGTTGACGAATGAAGAACGACAACGTGGTGGTGTGTATGCCGTCGATGCCAAGACACCATCAACGATTCTCTCGCATGATGCAGGGTATCTTGATCCCTCTCTTGAAAAAATCGTCGGCTTACAGACGGATGAACCGTTCAAACGTTCAATTCATCCGAACGGCGGGATTCGGATGGTGAATGATGCCTTAGCTGCGTATGGCTTTGAAGCAGACGAGACCGTCACGAAAATTTTCAGCGATTACCGAAAAACACACAACCAAGGGGTTTTTGATGCTTATACTCCAGAGATGCGCGCCGCGCGTAAAGCCGGTATCATCACAGGATTACCAGACGCCTATGGACGTGGGCGGATCATTGGCGACTATCGTCGTGTCGCTTTGTACGGAACAGTACGTTTGATTGAAGAACGTAAGCGAGACTTGAAGGCACGTGGCGGCTTCCTCTCTGAATCGATGATCCGCGACCGCGAAGAAATGAATGAACAATTGCGTGCATTAACGGAATTGACCGAGCTTGGAACTCGCTATGGTTTTGATCTCTCCCGCCCTGCAGAAACAGCACAAGAAGCATTCCAGTGGGTCTATCTTGCTTATCTTGCTGCGATCAAAGAACAAAATGGTGCAGCTATGTCACTCGGTCGAGTCTCGACGTTCCTCGATATTTATGTCGAACGTGATCTTGCGACCGGCCGCTTGACGGAAGAAACAGCACAAGAGCTCGTCGATCATTTTGTCATGAAACTTCGGATCGTCAAATTCTTACGAACACCGGACTATAACGATCTCTTCTCTGGCGACCCGACGTGGGTAACGGAATCGATTGGCGGGATGAGTGAAGATGGTCGATCAAATGTCACGAAAAGTTCATTCCGGTTCCTGCATACGCTCTCGACACTCGGTCCGGCACCTGAACCAAATCTAACTGTTCTCTGGTCCACTCAGCTTCCACGCGGATTCAAGGAATTCTGCGCGAAGATGTCGATCATATCAAGCTCGATTCAGTATGAGAACGATGATTTGATGTTGCCGGTTTATGGGGATGATTACGGCATCGCTTGTTGTGTCTCCGCGATGCGGATCGGGAAACAGATGCAGTTCTTCGGTGCTCGAGCAAACCTTGCAAAAGCATTACTTTATACAATCAATGGCGGAATGGACGAGAAGCTCAAAATTCAAGTCGCCCCAGCCACACCATTGATGCTCGACGAAGTACTCGATTACGAGACAGTCATGGCGGCTTACGATCGTCAACTCGATTGGCTCGCAGAACTGTACGTCAACACACTGAATGTCATCCACTACATGCATGATAAGTACAGTTACGAACGGATTGAAATGGCTTTACATGATCCGGAAATCTTACGGACGATGGCATGCGGCATCGCTGGTTTATCGGTCGTCGCTGACAGTCTATCCGCTATTCGTTATGCAACAGTCCGCCCGATCCGAGATGCGGATGGGATTGCAGTTGATTTCAAGATCGAAGGTGAGTTTCCAAAGTTCGGGAATAACGATGAACGGGTCGATCAGATGGCGGTTGATCTCGTGACATTGTTCATGGAGAAAATCCGTAAACATCCAACGTATCGAAATGCGCTCCCGACACAGTCTGTCCTGACGATTACTTCAAACGTTGTCTATGGTAAGAAGACAGGAAATACACCCGATGGACGCCGTGCGGGTGAACCATTTGCACCCGGTGCTAACCCGATGCATGGACGTGATACCCGTGGTGCTATCGCTGCTCTGACGTCTGTCGGGAAACTACCATATGAACATGCGCTTGATGGTATCTCCTACACGTTCTCGATCGTTCCAAAAGCACTTGGTAAGGAGGAAGCAACACGTATTCGCAATACGGTCGGATTACTTGACGGATATATGGGTGGTACGACTTCAAAAGGTCATCACTTGAATGTCAACGTCTTCGACCGTGAGACGTTACTCGATGCCATGGAGCATCCAGAACAGTATCCACAGTTAACGATTCGGGTTTCCGGTTATGCCGTCAACTTCATTAAACTGACGCGTGAACAACAGATTGATGTCATCAATCGTACGTTCCACGGTTCTCTCTAAAATGATGTGTAGTATGTGAAAGGAAGTGAGCAGAATGACCTATGGTATGATCCATTCCGTTGAATCATGTGGAACAGTCGATGGTCCTGGCATTCGATTCATCGTCTTTACGCAAGGATGTCCACTACGGTGTCAATACTGTCATAACGTGGATACATGGGAGTTCGGTTGCAGACAGCGTGTCTCAGCAGACGAAGTCGTAAAAGAAGCGATCAGCTATCGCTCCTTTTTCGAGGCGACGGGTGGCGGAATCACCTTCTCTGGAGGTGAACCGCTCGCTCAGCCAGAGTTCCTAGAGGCTGCTTTAACAGAAGCGAAGCGGCATGGACTGCATACGGTCATCGATACCGCTGGATCCGTCGTCCCAAAAAACATCGACGCCATTCTCGATGCGACGGATTTGGTTCTGCTCGATATCAAACATATCGACGATGCTGCTTGCCGCGTCTTGACTGGACGGAGTAACGCCAATACACTCGCCTTCGCAAAACGTCTAGCCGAGCGAAACATTCCCGTCTGGATTCGCCACGTCCTCGTTCCAGGTATTACGATGTCGGAACATTTCCTCCGTCAGACCGGCGAGTTCATCCGGACGCTCGGAAACGTTGAGCGCGTCGAGGTACTCCCGTATCATCAACTCGGTGTCTATAAGTGGGAAAACCTCGGTCTTGCTTATCCGTTAACTGATGTGCTTCCCCCTTCATCAGAAGAAACAAACGCTGCGCAAACCCTACTTGAATCGTACTTGTGTTAACGTTTCCATTTTGTTACAATGACGGCATAGACTATGAACAGGAGGTACAACACCGAAATGAAGCAATCACTCGTACACGTCGCTTGATGAATGAAATCATCTCTTTCGCAATGCAGTTGCGGATGTCTGACGCTACGAGTCTGCTCTTTTTCGGTGTGACCATCCTCTGGTCATCGCCTTCTTTGAGTTACACTCCGGCACACCATCCGCTCGCTTCGGATGGTGTGTTTTTCATTTCATCTTATCGGAAATGAACACTAAAGGAGCTGCTTTTATGCCTACTGAAACACTTACGATTCAACACCTATCGATGGACTACGACGAACGACGTCTTTTCTCGGACGTCTCCTTTCATATTCATACTGGCGAACACGTCGCTTTGATTGGTCCGAACGGCATCGGAAAAACGACATTGTTACACTTGATCACTGACCAACTTCAGCCGACTGACGGTTCGATCAAGCGTCATTTCAAAAAACTCGGTCTACTATCACAACACTTTGTGGCGGGCGATCACACCGTTCTTGATGTCGTCGAACGAGCGGATGCGGTTCGTTATCAACTTCGCGCTAATGCCATGAATGGTGACTTGACGATTTATCAACAAGCAATCGATCAGGACGCCTTCTCGCTGGAAGCAGATGCAGCACGCGTCTTAAAAGAAGTCAAATTAGAGGAAGCACTCTGGACACACAAAGCATCCAGTTTAAGCGGTGGTGAACAGACGCGCCTCCAACTTGCCTGTCTGCTTCTATCACGACCTGATTTCATCATTCTCGATGAACCGACGAATCATCTGGATCAAGAGACACTCGAGTGGCTCACGGAATGGGTCAACATGTCACGGACCTCGATTCTCTATGTCTCACACGAACGATTCTTCATCGACGCAACGGCTGATGCCGTCATTGAATTATCCGAATCAGGGGCAACGCGATACAGCGGAAACTATCAGTCCTATAAAGAACAAAAGGAACATCAAGCTCTGTCGCAACAACGAGCGTACGAAAAACAAGAACGCACCCGTAAAGAGCTGACACGCATGATTCAAGGATACCGGCAATGGCATCAAAAAGCTTCGGATCAAGCTAGTGAACGCGATCCATATGCGAAAAAGAAAGCCGCTAAACACGCAACAAAGGTCAAAGCAAAAGAACAACAGCTTGAGCGCTTACTGGAGAATCGTGTTAAAAAGCCAGAGGTTGCACCGACTGTTCACGTCGCATTTGAACATGAAGCGATTCATGCGAAGCGACTCGTTTCGTTCGAACACGTCACGTTTAGATATGAGACGAAAACCATTCTAAACGATGTCTCATTTTCAATCGATCGCGGTGACCGGATTGCTGTCATTGGACCGAATGGAAGTGGGAAAACGACCTTACTGCGTCTCATTGAGGGCGAATATGCTCCTAATCAAGGGACAGTCATCCGCCATCCTCGATTAAAAACCGGCTATTTTTCACAAGCTCTTTCCCATTTACCGACATCCGGTACGTTGTTAGAGGCATTGCTCGAGTTCGGCACGATGAGTGAAACGGATGCCCGGACACTACTCGCCTGTTTTTTATTTCGACGTGATGATGTTTACCGGTCGATTGCCGACGCCAGTATGGGTGAGAAATGTCGAATCGCCTTTTTACGCCTTTATTTCTCTGGTGCTCACTTGCTTATTCTCGACGAACCGACGAACTATTTGGATCTTGCGACTCGTGAACAAATCGAAGCCGCCCTCGATGTCTTCCCTGGTGAGCTCCTCTTCGTCTCTCACGATCGTTATTTTACCGATCGGCTATCGAACCGGACGTTTGACTTAACGACTGGATTCAACGATCATCCAGACGGAACTGCCGTGGTAAGAAATGCACGCCGAAGTGACCCTGAAGCGACTCAATCCGATCTACATCGTCTTGATGCTTTGACAGGTGATGTGCCGTTCGATACAGAAACAAATGAATCACTTTCAAAAGAATAACAAAAAAAGCATCTGCATAGAAAAGAGACTCCTGTTTCCATTGCAGATGCTTTTCATATTTCAGTCGTATTACCGCTTTTGATACTTCAGTTTCGTATGCGCTTGTGCCTGCTTGTGGATTTTTTTCCACTTTTCTTTCTCCGCCGCCTGCAACGCCACGTTTTGCTTACGTTCCGTATAGGCGATTTCTCGTTTTAGCTTGACGAAGCTGTTCCAGCGCTCAGCAGATAGCGTTCCATCTTCTAAAGCTGTCCGAACGGCACATCCTGGTTCCTTCTCATGTTTACAGTCTCGAAAACGACAGTTTTCAGCAAGCTCTTCAATATCGGAAAACGTCGACGATAAACCGTCACTTCCATCCCATAAGGCCAATTCTCGCATCCCCGGTGTATCGACGAGTAATAAACCGTTCGCCAGTCGTTTCAGTTCGCGATGTGTCGTCGTGTGACGTCCGCGTTCATCGTCTTCCCGTACGCCACCCGTCTCCATTAACTGTTCTCCAGCTAAAGCGTTGACGAGCGTCGACTTCCCAACGCCGGACGATCCGACTAACACGATCGTTTGCTTGACTTGTAACTGGGCACGTAGTTCCTCTAATCCGTCACCCGTCAAAGAATCAACGGCAAGGATCGGTGTTCCGAACGCGACTGCTTCAACAGCCTGCAGTTCTATTTCGATCGACGGCATCAAACTTTTTTTCGTCAGGACGATGATTGGTATCACCCCTGCATCCCAAGCAACCGTTAAATAACGTTCCAGTCGACGGACGTTGAAGTCATGTCCAAAAGCCATGACGAGCAAGGCAACGTCGACATTCGCGCAGATAATTTGTTCCTCGGTCTCCGTCCCTGCCGCTTTTCGGGAAAATTGAGACGACCGTGGCAAGACCCGTTCGATTCGTCCTTTGCCTGGCTCTCGCTCTGTTTGAATGATCCAGTCTCCAACCGCTGGCAATTCAGCTTTCGTTCCTGATTGAAAACGCAGCTTACCAGACAGTTCGCTAAGTGATTCTCCTGTGTCCGTCATGACACGATAATGCGTTTGGTAGACGGCCGTGATTCGTCCCAGTTGTTCTGTTCCTGTCGTTTCGTAGACAGGTGATGTACCCCATTCGTTCAAATGGTTTCCTCCTCTGATTTAAGGGAGGGAAACCCCTCCCTGGTTTTCGACACATGTTACTTTTTTAGCGTTGATTGTTGCACTCATCAACATCACTCCTCTCGATTCGATTCCTTTATAGAATATCATATCAATCAATGTTTCTGGTAGCGCTTCCCTCAAAGTCAGACCTTCTCTCCGCCTTAAGCCCGAGAGCAAATACGGTCCAAAGAGCGTCGTACGAACAGAAGGACTTCCGTATTATAAAGGTATCAACACAAGGGAGGCTTCCTCATGAAGCAATCGAAAGGAAAACAATTGGTGATGATTCTTGCCGGACTCGCATTACTCGCCGTTGTCATCGGAACATTACCACATATGATCGGACTTGGTTTAGGGGCATTACTTGCGTTCTATTCGATCAGTAAGTTCATGCAATCGAACAAATGGCCAGCGAAACTCGGTTTCGGATTTCTAGCAGCCATCGGAATCGGACTTGCCCTCTCAAACATCTGGGCAGTCATCGGAATCGCAGCAGCCATCGCATTGTACGTCGGTTACATGCGTATGAAACTACAGCGTGTCAATGTTCAAGATCTCTTTAACCGCCGCCGTACGTCAACAACACATTTTGAAGCTGACTGGAAAGACTTAGACGAAAAACGATTCTAAATTTAAAGATAATACCCATACTGTTTACCACTTTCAAGGAGGAATTTTTCATGAAAAACGTGTTTGATCAACTCAATGATTTTGCGACACAAATGATGACAGAAGTCAAAAAAGCCGCTGAACAGGGCGAAGTACCTGCTAAAAAGCTCGTTCGTCATATTCGATCTACAGAAGCTGATTTAAAAGAGATTGATCGACTACTTGAGCGTCAACGGACATTATTGCTGGAACTGACTCAAAAGCAGGAAGAAGCGAAGGATTTAGCCGATAAACGCTTCAAACAAGTTGAAATCGCAAACGAAGCCGGTGAACAGCAACTCGCCGAACGTGCTGCCATCGAATCGAAACATTACGGAGAGCAATACCGGTTCTTCGAAGAACTCGTCGCTGAAACGAAACGTGAGTTAAATGAGCTTGAACGTGAAGCCCTCGAATTGAAGTTGAAGCTCGAAGACCTACAGAACAAACGGTACGAATGGATGATGCGCGAAAACGTTTCGAACTTAAAAAACAAGATGAACCAGGTGCTAGATCGCGAACCAAATGCTACTATAAAAGAAGAAGCACATCCGTTCACGGCGGAAGAACCTGAAGCAAAACAACCAGCCGTTGATGAAGATGATATCGATGCGCGTATCGCTGAACTCGAACGCCGCATTCACCAATAAGCAGTTCATGACGAAGGAGGCGTATGCCTCCCTTTGTCATGTTAGAAAGGAGATTGATCGTGCGACGATTAAGTACGAAACAACTGGTCGGTTACGTATCGATCCTGTTCGCCCTTGGTCTATTCTATGACCTATTATCCGGTGCAGGAAATGTATTGTTCGGTGTCTTATTCCCTTTCCTGCTGTATTACGTCGGGATTCATTTCCGGCGGCGCAATCATGAAAAACTAGCGATCCTCTTTTATATCGTCGGTACGATCATTCTTGCTGGCGTCGTCCTCAGTTCGGCTGCCATCGGTTTTGTCATTGCCGGAATTTTGCTCTATCTTGGGATCATTCTTGTGACACGGCATTCTGTCCGTGAATTTTTGTTTTCACGGATTGCCCCCCATCAATATGAAGAGGAAGGCATCAAGATTCAACCAGCTTACTCCTTCTCGACCCAGGCCGATGCACCGTATGTCTTACAGGACTTAAGTGAACAGTTCATCGTCAAGGATTTAGAAATCGATTTGACGCATGCCTATGTCCCGGAAGGTGAAACATTGATCGTCGTCAGTGGCGTCGTCGGGGACGTCCGGATTCTTTTACCGTCCGGTTATGATTATACACTCGACACGTCGATCGGCTTCGGAAGCGTCAAGACGGACATCCGCCGTATTCCGACCTTCTTCAATCGACGCATTCAATTCCGAGCACCAGAATATGGTGAAGCGACGCGGAAGGTTCGTATTCATGTCATGCTCGGTATTGGCAACGTGGAGGTGTCTTCGATATGAAGCGTGATCAATTTCCGCTTGGTGTCATCGCTCTGCAAGTCATGACGGGCTTCTTGACAGCCGTCATGACGACGTTGTTATTCTTAAGTACACGCCAAGTCGATTGGCATGTTCTCTTCGTCCGTCAGCAAGACTTTCCTGTCCTTTTACTCGTCATCGGACTCTCATTACTACTGCCGCTTGCTATCGGTAGCATGCATTATTTTTTCTTGCGTCGTGACTTCAAGCGTGTCACGACTGCCATCATCGAACTGGAGCAAGGAAAAGATGTCACAATTGTTCCCGGTCCCTATTTTCATACGTTGACACGCCTGTCACGAATTGGAAAACGTATTGACGAGCAAGTCGAGACCGTTCAAAAGATCAGCACGCGTCCGCAGCACGTCGAACAGGTACGGATTCAAGCTGTCACCGAAGAACGCAAGCGACTCGCACGTGATTTACACGACTCCGTTTCACAACAACTTTATGCCATCTCGATGATGACGACAGCAGCCAAACAGACGATTTTGTCTCAACCTGAAGCTGCTGCCAAACAAATCGAAATGGTCGAGACGATGGCACAAACGGCACAGTCTGAAATGCGTTCGCTCTTACTTCAACTTCGTCCCGTCGAACTCGAAGGAATGACGTTACAACAAGGACTTTCTCAACTGCTCGAAGAATTATCTAGAAAGCAGTCCACACAATTGAGTTGGAAGTTAGAAGAGATGTCACTCCCACGACAAATCGAAAACGAGTTGTTCCGGATCGTTCAAGAAGGATTAACGAATGCCTTACGTCACGCGAAAGCGTCCCATATGGATATTGAGCTCCGAGAATTCAACGAAACAATTATCCTGAGCATGAATGATGATGGTGTTGGATTTGTTGTGGATGAAAAAAAACTTGCCTCTTATGGCATCAATTCGATGCGAGAACGAACGGCTGAGATGGGTGGAACGATTCGTCTCGTCAGTGTTCCTGGACAAGGAACCCAAATCGAAGTAAAACTTAGAAAAGATCGGATGGTGCAAGTATGATACGCGTATTATTAGTAGATGACCACGAGATGGTCCGGGCCGGTGTGTCTGCTTTCCTTTCCACACAACCAGACATCGAGGTCGTCGCTGAAGCTTCGGATGGTCAAGTGGGAGCCTTGCTAGCGCTCGAACACCGACCGGATGTTATCTTGATGGATTTAGTGATGGAGCCAGTTGATGGCGTCGAAGGAACCCGGTTGATCCGCAAAGACTGGCCGGAAGCAAAAATTCTCGTCGTGACGAGTTTTCTTGATGACGAGAAAGTCTATCCTGTCATTGAAGCGGGTGCGATGAGTTACGTTTTAAAGACAGCTAGCGCCTTTGACATCGCAGAAGCGATTCGCAAGACAGCAAACGGTCAATCCGTCATGGCAGCACAAGTGACCGGTAAAATGATGGAACGTCTTCGTCGTCCTACGACACACTTACATGATGATTTAACGGAACGTGAGCAGGAAGTTCTTCAATTGATGGCTCGTGGTATGGCGAACCAAGAGATTGCGGACGAATTATTCATTTCCTTAAAAACCGTCAAAACACACGTCTCGAACATCTTATCAAAACTAGATGTCGTAGACCGTACACAAGCTGTCGTCTATGCCTTCAAGCATAATCTCGTCAAATAAGATTTAGCCCTTCATTACTTATTCTTTAAGCGCATGCCAAAAACCCCGAATCGTCTCTTAGTCAGAGACCGTTCGGGGTTTTGATGTTGGACGAAACGATTACCAAAGCTTCCATCCCGGAGCGCCTGGAGGGGCGTTTTCAATCATATGCCAAATCGGTACTGTGTACGCAAACGCAATCAAAGCGAACGTTACAAAAATCCATAGCTTCCAATTTTCAAAGAAGAGTGGCGTTGCCATCGCCTCTTCTTCCGTTTCAGCAATCGGAAATTCTTCCGTTCCTTTTGGTGTACGAAATGCAAGTTGGAACATCGCATACAAGAACAATAGAATCGAGATGAATAAAATCGTCCCACCAATTGCCATGGCGACATGATATGGAATCCAGTCAGCGACGATCGAATCTTTGAAGTAGGCGGCAGGACCCGTCCGTCGTGGATTACCGAGTAGACCTGAGATATGCATTGCTGTCGACATGAAGAGCATTCCGATCGTCCAGGCAGCCGTTTGAATAAGCCCAAGACGATTCATTGCCGCTGTTAACGTTCGACCACGTAAGAGCGGGACAAGCCAGTAAGCCGTTCCAAAGAACGTCAATGCCACAGCGGCACCGACCGTGATATGAAAGTGTCCTGTGACCCATAACGTATTGTGAACGATGATGTTTAGTTGATGGGATGCGTTGATGACACCACCTGCACCTGCAGGAATGAAGAACAACATCCCGATGAACGGTGCAAGAAAACGTACATCGCGATACGGCATTTTCTTCACCCAACCAAATACCCCGGTCGCCCCTTTCCGACGACCCGCCAACTCAAAAGTCGCAAACATCGAGAAGGCTGTCATCAATGATGGAATGATGACGAGGAACGTTAAGACGACTTGGACATACTTCCAAAAAGCAGAAATCCCCGGCTCTAACAATTGATGGTGAAAACCAACCGGGAACGAAAAGAGGAGGAACAATAAAAATGACATACGTGCTAACGCTTCAGAAAAAACCTTTCCACCAACGATTTTCGGGATGACTGTATACCAGACGATGTAGGCAGGTAACAACCAGAAATAGACGAGTGGATGACCAAAGTACCAAAATAGCGTCCGGGATAGCTCGATTCCGACCTTATCCGTCCAACCAAGGGATAAGGGAAGGAGCTGAAAGAGAATCGTCGCTGCTACTCCGAGTGTCGCAACCACCCATAATAAGGCAGTCATAATACTCATGTATGCTTGAAGTGGTGGATGAACGCCAGGGTGTTCCCGTTTATAATCAGCATACATACGGAACATGGCACCAGAAGCAATCCACGTTCCGACGACGAAGATGACGAGTCCAATATAAAATACTGGATGTGCCTTGAGTGGTGCATAGAATGTATAGAGGACGGAAGCTTCTCCTGCAAGTACCATCCATGTGACGAGGATGACACCAAGGATCATGAACCAGAATCCAACCCACCCTAGACGTCGAGGAAAGTCTTCGAAACGTCCAAAGGATTGACCTAAAAATGAAAACAGTAATCCAAATATGAATAATGTCGTAAAGACGATCGCAAGCATTAACCCGTGGGCAGTGAGAAGCTCATAGTAGCCGACTCCAGCAATTTCTGGAATGACACCTGTCCGTACCATCGTTTGCAACAATCCACATAAACCACCAATCAATAAGGCAACGAGTGAAAAACTAACATGTGCGAAAGCGAGCTTCGCTTCCTTAATTCCGATGACGGTAGCAGGCAGACCACGCTCCATCTCGAACTGTCTTAATTTTTTTGAAATGGCATTCATCTTATTCCACCACCTTGATTTTGGTTGCCATCATATGATGACCCGATCCACAGTATTCATTACAGACGACCAAATACTCGCCAGCTTCCTTGAATGTATATTCAATGGAATTGATATGACCAGGAACGACCATCATATTGACATTCGTCTTGACAATTTCAAAGCCATGGACGACATCTTTTGATGTCACCAAAAAATCAACCGTTGCCCCTTTGGGAATGACCATATCTTTTGGTGTGAATTGGAACGCTTGTGCGACGATGATCGCTTCGTATCGGTCGTCATCGATTTTTTTTAGTCCTGGCTTGTCGAATGGTTTCGTTTGATCAACTTTCGTCGGATCAATCAATGTTGCATCGGATGGCGGTTGATTTCCGGATGCAAAAGCGGATACGCCGATGATGGTTAAAAAGACGCCAAGCATCACTGCTCCAAAAATCAGCCAGATTTTTTCTAGACGATGAATATGCATTGTGACTCCCCCTTACCGTGATAAGAATAATAGAAATATTGAGCTCCACATCCCAATGATGATACCTGCTACGATCAGGACGGCAATAAATGTTCCTTTGAGGTTTGATTCTGATTTTTGGTCCATGGTGATTACTCCTCTCCTGCTTTGAACTTGTCTTTATTGTAAGAATTCAGCAAGTTCGGAAACTGTGATATATATCACTTCAAATGTGAAAAATCCGCACTTTTCTTTCTAAAAACACACAAAAAGTTCACATCTGAACAAGAGAAGGAGGCACGACTCATCTACAAAAAAAACAATCCATACATGAGACAGAAAATTCTGCTTCACGTTTGAATTGTTTGTACACTATCTATTAAATTCGACAAACACCTGCTGGGCATCCTTCACAATGACACAGATCACGCAGATATTGTGCATCATGAATGATGATTTCTTTTGGCGTCATCGAAATGACACCTTCTTTTTTCCACTGGGAGAACATCCGATTGACCGTTTCACGCGGTGCGCCAATCAATTGACCAAACTCCCCATCGGATGGACGTTTTGCAAGACGGTAGGTTTCTCCTACTTGTTCCCCTTCCATCGCGATGAGACGAAGTAACGTCGAAGCTAACGCACCCGGTTTTCCGAACAATAGCAAGTCGCGCAATTTAGTCTCCGTCTGTTTCCGCATCAATGCTTGCCACCGCATGATCTCAAGCGCAAAAGTACCATCCTTTCTCATGAGTTCCTCTAATTTTTCTTTTGAGAGGAAACCGATGATACTATCCTCCATCGTCTCGATACTGTATGAACTCGGAAAAGCTTCTCCTACATCAAATTCACCAAATAGATCCCCTTTGAAATATAAGAACATGAGTAATGGACTGCCTTTTTTCGTCAACTTCGATAGTTTGACGCCTCCTTGTTTCACATAAAACAACTTGTCGTTCATTTCCCCTTCCCAACAGACGATGGAATCCTTTTTGAACGTCGTTTCCGTCATGAAGCTTTCTAGTAACGTTCTTGTCTCAGGTGATAAGATGAATGTATTCGCTTCAGTCGTTCCACAAGTCAGCATATCCATTTCTCCTCTCCTTTTCTTCTGCTTTTAGTATAGAACATCACAGTTCAAAAGAATGGATTTTCAAAAGATTGTCAAACTTTGTTCAATGTTTCACATTAGTTTTGAAAAAGTATCTGACGACCGCTTTCTAAAACTAAAGCAATCGTCAGATATAGTATTACATACCTGTTCCGTAATAATGATGAACGATTCGTTCAACTGCTTGACCTGGTGGGTGATCATACCAACTTGTTTGGAATTCTTGCATGTGCTGACGGCACTCTTCAAGTATCGCGTCAGACACGATCCACTCCATCAATTGCGCCATCTGCTCCGTCTGTCGCACCGGTAATGGTTTTGGATACTGATCGACAAGTCCTGGTAGTTGTCGATATGTATCGATGTCCGGTGTGTATAAGAACGTTGGAACCTCAAGAAGACAGCTTTCAAATGGAATCGACGAATAGTCGGTCACCAGAACATCCGTGATGAGCAAATAATCATTGATCTGATACGTGTCATCCACAAGATGTATATGGGCGGAACGATAGGTCGAAAGCGCTCGGATCGTCGGATGTAACTTAACAAGAATCGTCCAGCCTGTTTTAGCCAGTTGTTCAAATTGTTGAATCGTGTGATCTTCCGTTCCTTTATATTCGCGGTAAGTCGGGGCATACAATAGAATCCGGCGGTCGGGTTTTACATAACGTTCTTTTAAATCAAGCGCCCGATGTTCCCGCTGAACCTCATCATACCAATAATCCGTCCTTGGCATGCCGAACGGTTTAAAATGAGATCGTTTTAAATCATGCGGTGCCATGAATTGTGTCGCACAACGCATCCCCGGCACGATGAAATCACCATATTCCTGATAGACACGTCGGAACCGATTTCGTATCCGTTCCGATACGAACAGGCTTTTCGAAGAAGTTAGTCCAAACTGCTTTAACGTTCCGCCGGCATGCCATAGCTGGATACGTCGTGTTCCACGTCGCGTTTTAGCAACACTGAATTCCGCAACATAATTATCGACGAAAACCGTCCGGGAGGTCGCAAGTAAATATGCGAGTCTGACGAACCGTAATCGACGAAAGCGAAGCATTCGGTCTGACTTCCATAAATCCGGCTGCTTCATGAAATGGTGATCATATACAAGATACCGTTTCTCATTTGGCAATTCCTGCGCCAAGCGATCATTAACAGGTTTTGCGTTATCCCCGTATGTCATCCAAAATAAAGTGACGGGGCGAAGCGGTAACAACCGAAAGACACCATAACAAATACGAAACAACAATAAATAGACCCATACGATTCCTTCTCTAACCACTTTCATCCTGCCCTTCTACGAAGAAAGACCGCACGTCGTCGTGTGGTCTCCTCTTCAATCACTTCGAAGCTAATTCCGTTTTAATCTGACTCGTAGAAATACCCTCAGTTCGGCTAAGGTAAACGACTTCACAATGCTCTTTTAAGAAATCGAACTCGCCTTTCCAATCATCACCCATGACGAAGAGGTCGACGTTATGCTTCTTCACATCTTCTACTTTTTGATCCCAGCTGTTTTCCGGAATGACTTCATCCACATAACGGATGGCTTCAAGAATCATCTTTCGATTCTCGAAATTATGGTAGGACTGCTTATGTTTCAAACGATTGAATTCGTCCGTTGAAATCGCAACGATAAGATAGTCTCCCATCGCTTTTGCGCGTTTTAAGATGTTGATATGACCCCAGTGTAATAAATCAAATGTTCCGTACGTAATAACCTTCTTCATGATTCTGCTCTCCCTTTTATCCGTGAATTCTCTTTATGATCGTCTTCATCGCCCGTTCTGAAGCCTGTCCATCATCCCATTGACAATACGTCTCTTGGAACGCTCGAAATGCTGACGCATACCGTGTGTGCCAATCATCTAACTGGTTCAGCTCTTCAAACAGTGCTGTTTCAGTCGACAACAATGGTCCCGGTGCCTCCTGCTCAAAATCGAAGTAAAATCCACGCAACTGATCTCGATAATGTTCTAAATCATACGTATAGAATAAAATCGGACGAGATAAGTGCGCAAAATCAAACATGACAGAAGAATAATCCGTGATCAAGGCGTCCGACGCCAGATAGAGCTCCGCGATATCCGGGTAGTCCGATGTATTTCGAACGGATGGATAAGCAGTGACGTCGAGACGACTTCCGACTAAATAGTGCATTCGGACAAGCAGAACGTATTCATCCCCAAATCGCTTTTCAAATTCATTTAGCGAAAAAGGTAGCTCAAATGAATACTTCCCTTGACCTTCGAATGCATTATCTCGCCAAGTTGGTGCATACAACAAGACTTTTTTTGAATGATCAATATCATAGTGGCGATATACTGCTTCTTTGATTTTAGCATGTCGCGCCTCTTGATAAAATATATCATTTCGAGGATACCCAATTTCTAGCATCTCACCTTCAAATGCAAATGCCCGTCTAAATATTGAACTGGAATAGGCATTGGGTGAAACTAAGCTAGACCATTTTGCTGCTTCCTGCTTAAATCCTTGTTTATATCGTTCGGTTGTCGTATTCGCCATTTGGACATCATCCATATCAAGCGCTAGTTTCTTGAGCGGTGTGCCATGCCAAGTTTGGAGATAAAACGTTTTTTCCGGTTTGATCAACCAACCCGGTAACCGACTGTTTGATACCCAGACCCGTGACGTCGCAAGTAAATAAATCCAGCGGAACGTCAACCGATCTACTGTCTTGACATTTGGTGGAAATGCAACACCTCGTTGCTTGCTGAAAATCAACTCACACTCCGGATGCATCGCGCGCATCAATTCGTAAATGGCACGCGGACTGTCACTATATTGTTTTCCGAGAAAACTCTCGAAAAGAATTCGCTTACGTTTTTGTGGCAACCATGTAAAGACTCTCATGACGGTACGAAGACCGCGTTCAATCAAGCCTGTTCGTTTCATCCACTGTTTTACTTGATGTTTCAAGTGAAGAGCTCCTTCTTAAGTCAATTAATCACAGCTCATCATAACAAAAAGCGCATCCATTTGGAATTGCTATTTGTTCGCATGTAGCGGAACGGTAAATCAAATGCCGTCGTATTTTTGACGATTCCTTTCCGATGACTGAACGTCTCGAAACTATATTTGCCATGATATCCACCCATTCCACTTGCTCCGACTCCACCAAATGGTAAGTGGTGCTGTGCGACATGCATCAATGTGTCATTGACGCATCCACCACCAAACGAAATTCGCTCAAGGACGCGATGCTCGATGGCTTTATTCTCTGTGAATAGATAAAGCGCAAGCGGCTTATCACGATCATTGACAAATGTAATAACTTCTTCGATTTCACTGTATGTTAACACCGGTAGGATCGGTCCGAAGATTTCGTCTTGCATCAATGGAGCATCCGTTGCTACACCAGTCATGACGGTCGGCGCCATCTTGCGTGTTTCCGGATCCACTTGTCCACCGAATTCGATCGTTCCTTGCGTTAAATAATTGCTTAAACGATTCAAATGATCGTCCGATACGATTTTAACGTATGAAGAGACGCCTACGCCGTTTCCGTACTGTTTAAAGGCTTCTTCTTCTATCAGTTGTAAGAAGCGTTCTTTGACGTCTTCATGAATCAATACATAATCCGGAGCGATACATGTCTGTCCCGCATTCAACCATTTTCCCCATGCGATCCGCTTCGCTGCTAGACGAAGGTCTGCATCCTTGTGCACGATCGTCGGAGATTTTCCACCTAGTTCAAGCGTGACAGGTGTCAGGTGCTTCGCCGCAGCCTGATGTACGATTTTTCCAACGCGTGTGGAACCCGTAAAGAAGATATAGTCAAAACGCTCGTTTAATAAGGCACTGCTGACTTCAGCATCCCCTTCTATGACGATTCCGAATCGTTCATGGAATGCCGTTTCAAAGACTTTTCGTAATACGCGAGAGACATTCGGTGTCAACTCGGATGGTTTAAGGAAGACCGTATTCCCGGCTGCAATCGCACCAATGACAGGAGCAAGTGCGAGCTGGAAGGGATAGTTCCATGGTGCAATCACAAGCACATTGCCATAAGGTTCGTATTGGATTTCACTTTTCGACCCGATATGCAGAAGCGGTGTTGCGACACGTTTTGGTCTTGCCAGTCGACGGAGTTGTCTCTCCATCCGTTGAATCTCTCCGTAAACGAATCCGATTTCCGTCGTGAACGCATCATGCTGTCCTTTATTGAGATCTTGTTTTAATGCCTCATAAATCGCCGCTTCATGTGTTTCGATTGCTTGGCGTAAGAACGTTAACATACTTAAGCGGAAGGCTAGACTGCGTGTTGCCCCTGTCCGGAAAAAGTGCCGTTGTAATTGCAAGCGTTCTGAAAGAACTGTCTCTGTCATCGTTGTTTCCATCCGAGAATCTCTCCTTTAACTGGTCTATAACACTGCCTTCATCTTACCATATCTCTTTTTCGATATGAAAAAAGACGGAGAGGATTCTCCGTCTTGCTCTTTATAATTGAATCGCTGTCTCGAGCGCGACTTTCATCATGTCGTTGAATGTCGTTTGACGCTCTTCCGATGTCGTTTCTTCCCCTGTCAACAGATGATCCGAAATCGTCAAAATCGTCAATGCATTTACCTTATGTTTCGCAGCGAGCGTATACAGTCCTGCTGCTTCCATCTCGATTGCGAGGCATCCGAAATCTGCCCATTTTTTGAAATGATGAAAATCATCTTGATAGAACTGATCCGTCGTGAAGATTTGACCGACTTTTGCATCGATGCCTTGTTCTTTTGCGGCTGTATAGGCTTTATGCAACAGATCAAAAGACGCTGTCGGTGCGTAGTCTAATCCGTTAAAACGAGCGCGGTTTTGTGCCATGTCATGTGAAGCACTCATTGCGATAACGACATCGCGGACTTTAACGTCTGGAGTAATGCCACCAGCAGTACCGACACGAATCAAGTTTTTCGCACCATACGACTGAACGAGTTCGTTCGCATAGATTGACATCGATGGTACACCCATACCTGTTCCTTGAACAGAAACTTTTTTACCCTTATAAGTACCTGTAAAACCATACATTCCTCGAACTTCATTGTAGAGAACAACATCCTCTAAAAACGTCTCGGCGATGTATTTAGCCCGTAACGGATCTCCTGGAAGTAAGACCGTTTCGGCGATTTGTCCTTCAGCTGCGTTAATGTGTACACTCATGTACGATTCCTCCTCGATAGTCGTTTAAATCGACAACAATTCACGAAACTCGTTCGGTGTGACACCGAATTGTTTTTTGAACACTTTCCGAAAATACTTATCGTCCTGATATCCGACTTCAAGCGCAATTTCATAAATACGCGCTTCCGTCTCGCTCAACAATTCCTTCGCCCGATTCAAACGAATTGTTTGAATGTAATCAGATAAGTTAACAGAAAAACGCTGTTTGAAGCGCCGTGATATATACTCTCGGCTCAAGTAAAACCGTTCGCTCATGAATTGTAGTGTCAATTCTTCCGCATAATGCGTTTCGATGTATTTTGCGATTTGATCAATCGCTTCCCCTGATTCCACTACCGGATGGATACATTCCATCGCGCGGGACAAGGCATCATTGAGTACATCTGGATCAACTGGCTTTAATAAATAATCAAAGGATTGATGCAAAATGGCACGCCGCATATACGTATAATCATCATACCCTGTCAGCACGATCGTGACGACCTTTGGATGATGATTTTTTGTCCATTCCAGTAACGTTAATCCGTCCAGTCCAGGCATTTCGACGTCGGTCAGCATTAAATCGATCGTTCCGGTATCCAGTAAACGTTTTGCCTCTTCCCCATGTTCCGCCTCGTATAGGTTTGAAACACGCCATCTGTCCCATTCTCCGAGCAGTTTGACCGCTTCTCGTACATGTCGTTCATCATCTACGATCAATACGTTCATGCCAAATCCCCCTTTTCATATGGAATCCGAATCACGATTTTGAATCCTCCCTCCGTCACTGGAGAAGAGAGGGTCATACTTGCTTCCTCCCCGTAAAATATCAAGAGACGTTCGTAGATATTGTGGAGACCGATCCCGCTCGTCTCGAGATCCTCTGGACTACGATGCATACGCATTTTTCGATCAATTTCTTCAAGTCGTCCTGTTTCAAGGACGGCACCGCTATTCTCGATTTGAATGATGAGACGTCCACCATCCGTCCGTACTTTGTAGGCAAGATAGTTTTCTGTCGCCGCTAATTGTTGACGGAAGCCGTGTTTGAAATAGTTTTCAGCAAACGGTTGTAAGATCATCTTTGGTACTTCAATGTCATTGAGGTGCCAAGGGACGTCGACGATATAACGGAATCGCTCAGGAAAACGTTGCTGTTGCAGACGGATGTATGCTTGAAGATGATCGACTTCTTGTTTTAACGTTACGATCGTTTGTTCATTGTTCATCGAGTAACGCATCATTTGCGATAATCCGGTGATGGAGCGGTACGCGATCTTCCGGTCCCCTTGTAACGTCGTCGTTCCGATCGATTGCAAGGCGTTGAATAAAAAGTGAGGATTGAGTTGAGATTGTAAAGCTCGAAGCTCATTCGTCCGATTTTCGAGCGCCAATCGATATTCCCGTTTAATCAAACGATCGATCCGTTGAATCATGCGTTGGAACTGACGATTGAGTAATCCAATCTCGTCATTCGTCGTGGCAACGAACGGTGCCGATAAATCACCCTGTTCGACTCGCCAGACGTTTGCCGTCAACTGTTTAATCGGTTTCGTGATTTGCATGGCAACCAGACTCGCGGCAATAATCATGACGATAAGAGAAGCGAGACCAATCAGTACGAGAATCAATGCCGTCTCGTTTGCCCCTTGGATGACGGATGCATAAGGAATCCGTTTGATCAGTGTCAACGGGATTCCGTTCGTCATCGTTTTCGAGTAGACGATGAACGATTTTCCGACACGTAGACTTCCACTCTGTCCAGTGAATTGGTCGGTAGGTAGGTCCATCTTTGCTCCAGTCTGTGCCAGAACACGTTGATCGGTCATCAGCCACAGCGACTCATCCGGATCATTCTCGAACAATTTTAATTGCTGTTCAAATACCCGAACCGGAATATCGACTGAGAGGAACCCAAGCGGCTCATCCGTCTCGACACGATCAATCCGATAACGAAAACTGACGACTTGTTTCTCATCGAGAATCATCGTATGCACATTGTACGGTTCGATCGGGTGAGCTCCGTCAATCAACCAACTGTTTTTTTGTTTCATTAATCGAAAATAATCCGTTTCTTGCATCCAATCAAATGTTCCTCGACTCGTCGTTTTCATATTGTAAACCGAATACTCTGAATAGCCATTCAAGATGACGAAATGTAACTGTTCAATATCCTGTCGGGATAAAAATAGACCTAACATCGCCCGCGAGACGACTCCATCGGATTCGTCTAGTTCCTGATCCGCTCCGACACGCATGATGTTCATCAACGAGCGATTCGCATATAAACTCGTTGATAGACGTCGAATATCCTCTATATAATGAGTCACCTGTGTATTTCCCCGAGTCAACACGTTCAGGCTAGAATGTTCTGCCTGTTCGATGTTCTGGTGTCGTACATAAAGATAGGAAATCGAAGTCGCGAGGGCTGTCGGAATTAAGATCGCTAAGACAACGAGACGAATTAAACGTGTCCGGATACTTTTCATAAAAGGCGCCCCCATCCTTTTTCTTGTAATCAATCGTATCATAACCTTGAATTCGCTTACATCATTTCCTGATATTCTCTTTCAGGATTGCAATAATAAATTATTTTTTCTTTCGACTTGATTCCGAATGAATTTTAATATAATATCATCAATGTTCGTCTTTTAATCAATTTGTTATGAAGGTGGTTCTTTTATCCATGTTTAAACTTGCCGCACACCAAACAACCGTAAAACGTGAAATTCAAGCCGGATTTGTAACGTTTATTACGATGGCATACATTTTGCTCGTCAATCCGACGATTTTAGCAGATGCCGGTATCCCTCAAGCCCAAGCTTTTTCTGCGACGATCATCGCTACATTGATCGGTACACTTTTAATGGGGTTCTATGCGAATCTACCGATCGCAGTCGCACCCGGAATGGGACTCAACGCGTACTTCACATATACACTTGTCGTCGGTGAAAAAATTCCATATCAAACAGCACTTTCAGTCGTGTTCGTCGCTGGTGTCATCTTCTTATTGTTGTCACTCTCGCCGATCCGTACGAAACTGATCGAAATCATTCCGATGACCTTAAAGCTTGCCATCACGGGTGGAATCGGTCTCTTCATCGCTTCACTTGGTCTCAAGATGTCAGGAATTCTCATTGGTAGTGAAGATACACTGGTCACGATTGGTGCCTTGACGTCACCAGAAGCGCTGATCACACTCATCGGGTTATTAGTTGCTGCGATCTTGACGATCAAACGGGTACCAGGAGCTATCCTTTACGCCATGATCCTTTCTGGTGTGATCGCATTTTTGACAGGTGAATTAAAGTTCTCAGATTCCTTCGTCGCGTTACCAACGTTACCGGAAGGATTGATCATCACTAATCCGTTCAACGCCATTCAGGACGTATTTCAGTACGGGCTATTCAGCGGCGTCCTCTCCTTCGTGCTCGTAACGATGTTTGACACGACAGGTACGATGGTCGCTGTCGGTGAACAAGCTGGATTGATTGAAGAAGATGGATCATTGAAAAATAGTGAACGCGCACTATTATCTGATTCGACTGCGATGGTTGCCGGTTCCTTGTTCGGAACAAGTCCAACAACTGCTTATGTAGAATCTGCAGCAGGTGTTGCTGCGGGTGGTCGGACTGGACTCACGTCCGTGACGGTCGGGATACTCTTCGCATTATCTGCCATCTTTGGACCGTTCGTTCAATCGATTTCAAGTGTTCCCGCGATTACCGCACCCGCGTTGATTCTAGTCGGTGCCTTTATGATTCAAAACATCAAACAGATTCCATGGGATGATTTCAGTGAAGCTTTCACAGCTTTCCTTGTCATCTTGATCATGCCGTTATCCGGTAGCATCGCAACCGGTATCGCATTCGGCTTCATCGTTTATCCGATCATGAAAGCCATCCAAAAAGAGCGCGTCCATCCACTCATCTATGTATTTGCGCTTCTCTTCTTCATCCAATTATTTTTCCTATAATAAAAAACATGCCTGTTCCGTCAGTTGATCGGAACAGGCATGTTTTTTTGAATCACTTCTTATTTCTTCATTTTGTCCCATGTTTTCGTGAAATCTTGTAGCATCTCGTCAGCTGTTTTTTGCTTACCGACGTATGCCTGCATGATCGCACCAAACTCGTTTACTGCACCATCCGGATACTTGAACCAGTTCCATGAGATCGTTTTACCAGCTTTCGAGTACGCTTGGATATCATCCGCAAGCGGTCCTAAATCTTTTGCTTCGATTGATTTGAAGGCCGGAATAAACTTGAATTTGTTGACCATGTAGTCTTTTCCTGTATCAGATGTCGCCATCCACTCGAGGAATTTTTTCGCTTCTGCTTTATTCTTCGAGTTTTTATTGACGACCCAGTTATTTGGTACGCCAACAGGGAGACGATCCATTTTTTCTTTATCGTCATTGATTGGCATCGGGATGAAGCCCATATTGATATCCGGATTCACATCTGTGATCAATTGCTGTGCCCAGTTCCCTTGTTGAATCATCGCTGTCTTACCTTCAGCGAACTGAGAAACTTGTGTGTTGTAATCCGTCGTTAACGGATTTTTATTCCCGTACTTAATCGTCAAATCAAACAGATTCATGAATTCCTTGAACTGTTTGTTATCTTCGAATTTAGCTTTTCCAGCATTCAAGTCCGCGATGAACTGATCTGGATCATCCTGCTGTGCGACCGGAATGTTCATTAGGTGGTTTCCAAGAATCCACCACTCTCCATATCCGATCGAAAACGGCGTCACACCATCTGCTTTCAACTTTTTAGATGCATCCGTTAATTCCGTTAATGTTTTTGGAAGCTCTGTGATGCCTGCTTTTTTGAAGATATCTTTGTTGTAGATGAAGCCGTATCCTTCAAGGTTCATCGGCATGCCGTATAACTTTCCATCAATCGTCATCGGCTCTTTTGATAGGTCCGTTAGATCACCGACCCATTTTTCGTCTGACAAATCTTCTAATTTATCCTGCCATGTTTTTGCTTCCGTAAAGCCACCGTTGTTAAAGACATCCGGTTCATTCCCAGAGGCAAACTGCGACTTCAAGGCAGCACCATAATCCGATCCACCACCAACTGTTTGTACGACGACTTTCGTCCCCGTCTCCTTCTCATACGCTTTTGCCATTTTTTCCATGTCTTTTGCGATTTCAGCCTTGAATTGGAATACGTTGAGCGTCTTACCATCTTTTGAACCACTATCTTTCGAGTCATCGCTATTCAATGTACCGCCACCACATGCTGCCAAAGCGACGACCATCGCCGTTGTGACGACAGGTAATGCTGCCCATCTTCTTTTACGCATTCGGATTCCCTCCCTGATTTCGTTTCATTTACGTGCTACACCTTCACAATAAATGAAAACGCTTGCAATGAAGAGAGAGAAAGTTGTCCGGTGTGGTGGAAAATATTGAACAATCGTTATCCGAGTCTTTTCATCGGGATTGTTGTATCATGAAACTAGAAGATTCTTTATTGAATAGGAGCTTGATGCCATGTCCTTACAATTCACGATTTTATTGATTGGTATACTATTGTTCGCCGCTGTGTGGACGACGAAGTTATCAAGTCGTCTGAATATTCCTGCTCTATTGATTTTTATCGCTCTTGGTATGATTGCCGGAAGTGATATTACGGGTTTCATTCGCTTTGACGATGCGGAACTTGCCCAGCTTCTTGGAACTGTCGCTCTGATCATCATTCTGTTTGAAGGTGGTCTGCAAACAGCTTGGAAAGAAGTGCGACACGAGCTCGCACCTTCGCTTTCTCTTGCAACGTTCGGAGTCTTCATTGCTACTTCCATCGTTGCAGTTGCCTCCCATTACATTCTTGGCTTCAGTTGGGCGAATGCCTTTTTACTTGGCGCAATCGTAGGATCGACGGATGCTGCTGCCATCTTTTCTGTCTTAAGTGGACAACCGATCCGACGTAAGGTAGGGTCAACACTCGAAGTTGAATCTGGAACGAATGACCCCATGGCTGTCTTTTTGACCGTCTTATTCCTTGAATTCGTGACGAATCCTGAAGAAGCATCACTCTGGATGGGACTCGGTTCACTCGTTTGGGAAATGTCGATGGGGCTTTTAATCGGTCTATTCATTGGATGGACAGCTTCAACCTTGATCAATCGGATTGACTTATCTTCCTCGAGCTTTTATCCGATTTTACTCATGTCGTTTGCTTTCTTGTCTTTCGGGTTAGCTGATACATTTCATGCTAGTGGATTTCTCGCCGTTTATGTGACAGCAATCTATATCAGTAATCATGAACTCGTCTACCGTCAGACGCTCGTCCGCTTTACGATGAGTATGGCACACCTAGCTCAAATCGGAATGTTCATTGTTCTCGGGTTGCTCGTCTTCCCGAAACAATTGCTCGATATCCGGGTTATCCTGTCTTCCGTTGCCCTTGCGTTGATTTTGATTTTCATTGCTCGACCGCTGTCCGTTTGGATTAGCTTATTGCCGTTTCGTTATTCGTGGCAAGAGAAGGTCTTTATTTCTTTTGCTGGTCTAAAAGGAGCGGTACCGATCATTCTTGCGACATACCCACTCGTTGCCGACATCGAGAATGCATCGATGATTTTCAATATCGTGTTCTTTACAGTTCTACTATCGACACTGATTCAAGGGAGTATGTTGACATTCCTTTCCGAACGGTTACGTCTCAACGAGACACAGACTTCTGCTATCCATACGGTCATTGAGTTCATGTCGATCGGTAAACCGAACGCAGAAATCATTGAATTGACGTTACCGATGTCCCATCCGTTCATCGGAACGACGATATCAGAAATCGATCTACCGCAAGAGTTTTTGATTACCGCCATCATTCGCGATGATCATATCATTACTCCCCGTGGCGACACTGCTCTTGAAGGCAATGATCAACTGTTACTGCTGACGCCTAAACATCGTATTAAGTCGCTGAAGCGATTCTTGTTTCCTCCTGCTTGAATCCCGGGCTTACTCAAAAAAAGAAGGACTCGTCTTTTCACGCCCTTTCCTGTAGGTGTCGCGTGTGACGAGTCCTTTTTTATGAGATAAGGGTGGCAGATCATCATTCTGCCACCCTTATCTTTGTAGAGACTGACTTTTTGTCGACCCCTTCATTTATTCTGTTGCTTCGTTTTTACGTCTTGCGTCTGTCCGTGTTGTTTCGCTTTAGAGCGACGATACAGGATGTACCCGCCAAGGATTACGACGATTCCGCCTAAAATCCACCATAACTCCTGCTCTAGCCCTTTAAGCATTGACTCCGCTCGCTTTACTCCGAATCGCTCCCCGACCCAGATGTAAAAGAAAGAGACCGGAAATAATCCAATACTTGAAGCGAGTAGATAGCGCTTGAATGAAAGACCAAACAGACCACAGGGAATCGAGACGACTGAACGAACGACAGGGAAGAATCGTCCAAATAACGCGGACCATGTTCCATACTTTCCGACGATTCGCTCACCCTGCTCAATTTCTTTTTCTTTGATCAGTAACCATTTTCCGTATCGTATAAGGATTGGACGACCTGCGTAACGCCCTAAGAGATAAAAGACTGTCGCCCCCATCAAACTCCCTAGAAAGCCGACGAGAACAGCAATTGTCCAACTGACTGTTCCGTTCGATACATATAAACCGAGTAGCGGTAATCCGACTTCTGCTGGAATCAATTCTGTTCCAAGACCAATGATCATGATTCCTAAAAACAGCCAGAGATTGGATTCTCCGGCCGAAAATAACCATTCCAACATACGAGTAACCCTCCGTTCATCCTCTCGCTGGACGGAGGAGATAATAAATGATGACGACTAGAGTTGTCCAGACACCTGTGAAAATTCCGATGACCCCGACAATGAAAAAGCCGAGTGCAACGATTGAGCCTGTCCGTTTATAATCCCGCCACATTGTCCGTAAACCTTTAATGTTGAACCAAAGAAACGCAATGAACAAAATGGGGATGAGTATTCCGACGATTAATAGAGAAGACATGCTTTCACCTCTTTCTTATTTATTGTTATCCCCATTCTATCAAGAATTGACACGCTTTTCCTCCGCCTGAGGTCTTATGACCTTTAAAAAAAGAGCACACTTCCGAATGGAAGTGTGCTCTTCGTTACTTAAAATATCATTCCTTTGACGCTTTCTTACTATATATATATGTTAGAGCAAGTGAATACCTTCAGCTTGAAGACTTTTACGAGTCTCTTCCGACCAGACAGAAGCTTGGACTTCGCCGATATGACGTTTCTTCAATAAGAACATCGCCATACGTGATTGACCAATCCCTCCACCCATCGTTAACGGCAGACGCTCTTCGAGCACACCTTGATGGAACGGGAAAGCCAATTTATCCTCTTCTTGAGCGATGGACGTCTGTTTTAATAGCGCTTCACGGTCAACACGAATTCCCATTGAAGACAATTCAAATGCTCCGATTTCTGGGTGATGTACTAAGATGTCACCGTTGAGTGTCCAATCGTCGTAATCTGCCGCTCGACCATCATGCTTCTCTCCCGAAGCAAGCGCGCCACCAATCTGCATCAAGAAAACAGCACCGTATGCCTTCGTGACCTCTGTTTCACGTTCTTTTGTTGAAAGCGTTGGATAGGCATCCTCTAGTTCTTGTGTTGTCATGAAATGAATCGTTTCCGGTAAGATCGCTGAAATGCCATACTCTGCTTCCACTTCTTGCTCGACTTGGCGAATCGTTGCATAAATCGCTTGTACCGTTTCTTTTAGATAGGCACTCGTCCGTTGTTCTTTCGTAATGACCCGTTCCCAATCCCACTGGTCGACGTGGATGGAATGTGTCGCATCAAGTATCTCATCACGACGAATCGCATGCATCAATGTGTATAATCCTTCTCCAGCTTCGAATCCGTATGTGTGAAGCGCTTGACGTTTCCATTTCGCAAGGGATTGGACGATTTCAAGATCTGTCGTGTGATCTAGTGCATCAAAGCGGATGATGCGCTCTACGCCGTTGAGATGGTCGTTGACGCCGAGTGTGCTCTCTACGAACAATGGTGCTTCAACACGTGTTAATCCGAGTGTCGTCGAAAAGCGTTCCTCAAAGCGTTTCTTTACGAGTGTGATTGCTTCCTGTGTGTGTTTCATCGATACGAGTGTTGTCATGGTGGTGTTCCTCCTCAATTGTGTTTTGAAAAAGAAGCCATAAAAAAGAGCCCTTCTTTCCCAAGAATATGGGACGAAAGACTCGGTTCCGCGGTACCACCCATGTTAGCAACGATGTTGCTCACTCAAAAGACGAATCACTTCATCTTCGGCCATATGATAACGGACAGGCAACTCCGGCTACGCCTACTGACATTCGGGTTCGGGTAGCGACTCCGGGAGGTTCTTCGCATCTTGCTTCCGACTGGGCTCTCACCATCCCCAGCTCGCTATACGGTCGTACAAGGTGTTACTCTTCCCTTCAACGTCGTTGTTACAATTGAATTGAGAACATCGTACAACAGGTCGCAAGTGTTTGAAAAGCCTTTTTTTCAAAAAAAATAAAAGTTATCAGATTAATCTGATGCATGAAACATAAAAAAAGCGTTCTCCTAGAATCGAGAACGCGCTTACAAAAATTATTTGATTGATCCACTTGTAATCCCTTGAATGATCTGTTTTTGCAGGGCGAAGAAGAATAGCAACAACGGAATGATCCCAAGCACGAGTCCGGCAAGAGCCAAGTCCCATTGTTTTGTATACTGTCCGAAGAAGTAAAACGTCGCGAGAGGAATCGTCCGTAAATCGACATCTCGTAACATGAGCGAGGGTAATAAGAAATCGTTCCAAATCCACAGCGTGTTCAAGATGATGATCGTCACTGTAATCGGCTTGAGCAATGGGAAGACGATGCGCCAGAACACACCCCATTGTGAACAACCATCAATGATTGCTGCCTCCTCGATTTCTTCAGGAATCGACTTCATGAAACCATGATACAGGAAGATCGATAGTCCAGAACCAAAACCAAGGTACATCAAAATCAGTCCCCAATAACTATTCTGTAATCCAAGATCCCCAGACAGTTTCGATAAAGGAATCATGATTGATTGGAATGGAATGATCATCGCAGCAACGAACAAGAAGAAGATGATCGTCGACAAACGTGTTTTCGTACGGACAAGCTTCCAGGCTGCCATCGAACAAAAGATGATGATGACCGCATTAGCACCGACTGTAATGATGACGGAGTTTAAAAAGACTTTTCCGAAGTTCATGGCTTCCCATGCTTCTGAATAGTTGGAAGTCATCCATTCCTTTGGTAGACCCGATGTGTTCGTAAAGATATCTCCCTGCGTCTTGAATGAATTCGAGACGACGTAATAAAACGGAATCATATACAGAAGCCCCATCAATAAGGCTGCTAGTTCGACTGTTCCAAGACGGAGTGAATAACGACCTCTCGCCTTTTTAGAGCGCTTTGGTTTCTCCTCTTGCGGAGTAGGTAACGGTTGTGCCGTACTCATGCTTCCACCTCCCGTTTTTTCGTCAGATAGACTTGAGTGACTGTAATCGCCGCAACAACAACGAAGAAGATGATTGCTTTCGCTGAACCGAGTCCAAGATTATTATTCGTAAACGATTCCTTGTAAATGTTTAAAGCAAGCATTTCGGTCGATTTGAAGGGTCCACCATTCGTTAGTGACAAGTTCGTATCGAATAACTTGAAGGACCACGAAATCGTTAAGAACAGACAAATCGTGACGGACGGCATAATCAGTGGCAACGTAATGTTCCGTAACGTCGATAGACGATTGGCACCATCGATTTTTGCTGCTTCAATCAGCTCTTGAGGAACGTTTTGTAGAGCCGCGATATAGATGACCATGATGTAACCGCCACCTTGCCAAATTGAAACGATGACGATACCCCAGAACCCTGTTCGGGCATCTCCTAACCATGGAAGTTCAAATATGCTCCACCCTGTCAATTCACCGATTGATGCAAAGCCTTTGACATAGATGAACTGCCAGACGAATCCGAGAATCAATCCACCGATTAAGTTCGGCATAAAGAATATTGTCCGTAAGAAATTACGTGTGCGAATATTTTGTGTCAATAAGAACGCCAAGATGAAACCGACGACATTCGTTAAGACGACGGCGACGACCGTATATTTCGTCGTCAACCAAAATGACTGCTGAAACTGCTCGTCACTCGTAAAGAGACGGACATAGTTATCAAAGCCGATCCAATTTAATTCTCCTGTTACACCATTCCAGTCCGTGAACGAATACATGACGCCATTGAAAAACGGTACAAGCACGATCACTGCGAATACAAGAAAGACCGGTCCGACGAAGAGCCAAAAATCAAGACCGCGTTTCCACTTCTTTTGTCCAGATGTCATTGTTTCATCCCTCCTCCACTCTACAGTACGTCTTTCACTTACACTTGAACACGTCACCATTTGACCCATTGGGTGGAAAATATTGAACGTTTTCTTTTGGCGCGTTCACACTAGATAGGCTACTATTAGAAAAAAGAGAGATCCAATCAAAGAGGGAGTCGATACCATGGAAAAGACCATTCGTTCTGACTTAGAAATCGCACAACAAACTGTCTTACGCCCGATTCGAGAAATCGCGGATCGGATTGGTTTGCAAGAAGAAGATTTTGATACGTACGGAAAGTATAAAGCGAAGTTGACAGACGGGCTGCTGAACCGGTTGGCAACGAAATCTGACGGCAAACTGATTCTTGTCACTGCTATCAATCCAACGGCTGCCGGTGAAGGGAAATCAACCGTCACTGTCGGACTCGGACAAGCACTACACCGAGCAAACCATAAGACGATGATTTGTTTACGGGAACCCTCACTTGGTCCGACGATGGGATTAAAAGGTGGTGCGTGTGGTGGTGGCTATAGCCAAGTCCTGCCGATGGAGGAGATCAATCTCCATTTCACAGGTGATATGCATGCGATCACATCTGCTCATAATACAATCAGTGCCTTGCTCGACAATCACCTGCATCAAGGCAACATTCTTGGCATTGATCCACGCCGTATCGTCTGGAAACGTGTGCTTGATTTAAACGACCGTGCCTTGCGCCAAGTTACGATTGGTCTCGGCGGTCCTGCACATGGCGTTCCGCGTCAAGATGGCTTCGATATCACGGTCGCTTCCGAAATCATGGCTGTTCTCTGTCTATCAGACTCTATCACGGATCTCGAACGACGCCTGAGCCGCATTGTCGTTGCGTATACGTACGATCAACAGCCGGTTACGGTCAAGAATATTCAAGCATCAGGAGCTGCAACGTTACTTCTAAAAGATGCGTTCCGCCCAAACCTCGTTCAGACCGTCGAAGGAACACCGGCATTGATTCATGGCGGACCGTTCGCGAACATCGCACACGGCTGCAACTCTTTGATTGCTACACAAACCGCGTTGAAGTTAAGTGACTACGTTGTCACAGAAGCAGGATTCGGCGCTGACTTAGGAGCTGAGAAATTCTTCAATATCAAATCTCGGATTGGCAAACTCCATCCGGATGCCGTCGTCATCGTCGCTACGGTTCGTGCCTTGAAGATGCATGGTGGTGTAGACAGAACACAACTCAGCGAAGAAAACCTCGCTGCCTTAACGGATGGTCTTGCTTTACTTGAAAAACACGTTGAGACGATGAACTTGTTCGGTGTCCCTGCCGTCGTTGCCTTGAACCGTTTCTTCACCGATACGGAAGCCGAGCGGAACATGATTTTGACATGGTGCCAGGAACGAAATATTCGTGTGGCGGAAAGCGAAGTCTTCAGTAAAGGCGGTGCCGGCGGTGAAGCACTCGTCGCGGAAGTCATGCAAGCACTTGAGGAACCAAGCCAGTTCCGTCCACTGTACCCTGACGAGTTGCCGCTTCGTCAAAAGATCGAACGTATCGCAAAACGTGTCTATGGCGCAGCCGACGTTCATTTTGAAGACAAAGCCCTCCGCGAACTCGAACGGTGTACGGAGATGGGATTGAATCATTTACCGATTTGTATGGCAAAAACGCCATTTTCTTTAACCGATGACCCCGCTCGGTATGGTCGTGTCGAAGACTTCACGATTACAGTTCGTGAAATCCGACCATCGATTGGTGCAGGATTCATCGTTGCATTGACTGGGAATGTATTAACGATGCCGGGATTACCCGCGGTTCCTGCTGCCTTCCATATGGGCGTTTCTGAAGACGGACAGGTATTCGGACTTTCTTAATGAGAGGATGAGTTACATGACGATTGATCATTCACACTGGATAGCCTCTGACGGCTATACTACGACATTGCATAGCCTCGAAGCACATGATTCGAAAGGAGTCGTGATCGTCTTTCACGGGATGATGGAGCATGGCGCACGGTATGAGGAATTCGCAGAATTCCTCTATGCTCATCATTACCACACGATCATCGCAGATTTGCGCTGTTTCGGAACTCAAGCTGCACAGCGCGGGACACTCGGTCATCTTGAACCGAATCAAGGTTTTAATCAATTGATGCAGGACGCAGAAGAACTCGTCTCTGACATCAAAGAACGTTACCCGACGTTACCAGTATTCATTTTCGGTCACAGTTTTGGTTCGTTGATCGCTCGCCGGATTGGTCAAACACTCGGTCACACGGTAGCAGGAATCATCGCGAGCGGCCCTCCGACGAGCACAGGTTTACTCGGTAACATCAGCGAAAAGCTCGTCGAACGCCAAATCAATCAGCTTTCTTCTACACATCTTGCTGAACGTTTCGGACAACTGGTCTTCGGACGCTATAATCTACGTTTCTTCCCGGCACTATCGAAAAATGCCTGGCTCTCTTCGGATCCACAATCCGTCATGCGCTATGATGAAGATCCTTTATCCGGTCAAACGGTCACACTCGGGTTCTTCCATGAACTCTTGCACGCAACGAAACTCGTCAACGCACTTGCCTCCATCTATCAGCATCCGCGTCACTTACCACTGTTGCTCATTGCGGGTGGCGATGACGCGGTCGCATTTGACGGAAAAGGCGTCCATCATCTGTTTGATATGTATAATCGTGTTCGTGTCGATGCCGTACAGCTGACGATTTATAAAGGGTTACGCCACGAGCTCTTCCATGAGTTCGAACGTATCCGCGTTTTCGCAGATATCGCGAGCTGGTTGAATAAACAAGTCAACCCTGCAGCTACACGCTCATCTTCTCGTTCTTCTTAAGTCATATCGATCGATACAAAAAGGCAGCAGATCCTTGGATCTGCTGCCTTTTGAACAATCTATTGTGTACTTCATTGAATCCAAGTTAGTGAAGAAATCATCGCTTCGATTTCCTCGATTTCAAGCGTCTCGCGTTCTGCGGAGTATGTCAATAGGACTAGCCGTTCCCCGTCTGAATACGCATAGATGCGTAAGAAGATATCTTCTTCTTTTCCGTCTACTGCTAGCAATGCTTCTTTTGTTGAATTACGGCGGACTTCAAGTGCTCCCGTTAGTTCGATGCCGAACTCTTCTACCAACAAATTGATTTCTTGTTCTGCCGCTTCATACGGTGTCAGTTCTTCTGAATCGGACTCATAAATGGATAATTGTAGCGTGCCCATTGCATTTTCGTCTGTTGAATAAAAACTGACGTATGTTTCTTCTTCTTGATATTCAAATACCTTTGGATATTCTAGCGTGATCCAATGATCGACTGTGTACTGTTTCATTTGAATTCCTCCATTCGTTGTATCTCTTCAAAGCGAATACCCGTCACAGCCATACGCTCGAATTGTCGAGCGAGTTGAGCAGAGACGAACATGCGATGTGTTCGCTCATCTCGCATAAGATGATGCGGACATATCGAATCGCTGATTCGTCGCTCTGTCAAAAAATAGACGCGCCGTCTCGGAATCGGACGGAATACATCCGTCGTATGTAAATGTTCGATCCGACTGACAGATAAGAGATTGAGAAGATAGTACGGAACCACTCCGTCCTTCGTCTCAAGATGTACCTTGAGACATTGTACAGAAAAGGGCGCATATGCTGCAATGACTCGCTGCACACGTTCCGAGACGAGCGGCAGATCGAATGTGTTCGGAAGGACATCCGGTAGCAAATCCGCATCTTGATTGATGGAAAAAGCAAGTACACCTACGTTATGGAACCACTCTCCTATCAATAAGCGATGACGATCGAATTGGTGATGACAAATTGCTTCCCATCCTTTTCCCATCGGCTGTTCGCTCCAAACTCTTACTTCATTCACCAGACACTCTCTCCTCTACCCAACTTTACCCATATTACAAATCAAGATTACCAGTGTAAACGATTAACTAGTATTATTGTACACTGAATCTCAAAAGAAATTGCCTTTTTTCATAAAAGTTATGGAAATGCTCTCTTTGCTATGCTACTATATTTCATGTAGCCAATACGCGGGTGTAGTTTAATGGTAAAACCTCAGCCTTCCAAGCTGATGACGAGAGTTCGATTCTCTTCACCCGCTCCAATTATGACATAACATAGGTCTAGGACCATTTCCCTCTAGAGGGCAGGCGACTCGCGGCGTGCGAGTCGTCTTTTTTATTGGTTCTGCTGATGATTCCAACGAATTTATGGGTATACAACGATATAGATAGAGATTCGTAAAGGAGGATTCGTATGATTCAGATGAAAATGCCTGGCGTGACGATTTATCAAAGTACACTTATGAAAACGACCTCAACATTGATCGAGACGCCTGATTGTCTGATTGTCGTCGATCCTGGCTGGCTTCCTGATGAGATTGCAACGATTCGTCGAGACGTTGAAATCGTGCGTCGTGAACGACCATTATATGTCGTCTATACGCATGCTCATTTTGATCATATTTTAGGTGCTTACGCCTTTACGGATGCCATCGTCATCGCTTCTAAACCGTTCATCGATGTCGATCGACAAGAAGCGCTCAAAGCCGTTCAAGACTTTAACGATGAATTTTACATCGACTCCCCCGTGCTATTTCCAGATGTGACGCATGTGATCCATGAGTCTGAAACGATTTTGACGATTGGACAGACGAAGCTGATCTTCTTTATGACGCCCGGTCATGAAGCGACTCACCTTTCCTTCATCGTTATGCCACTTCACTTGTTAGTCTGCGGTGATTATGCTTCCGATGTTGAAATCCCTTTGATTGAACACGATTCCTCTGAATATTTGACGACACTCGAACTACTCGAGTCGTTCATTTATGAATATGAAGTCAAACTCTTGATTCCCGGACACGGTCACATTTGCGATGTCCGAACAGAGATGATTGAACGACTTCATCAGAGCTATGATTATATCCTCGCGCTCCGTGCCGGAAAAGAATCTGACTGGGCACCATCCTGGCAAACGACTCCGTTCATGAAACGTCTGCACGAAAAAAATAAGCGACAAGTCAAACAAGAACACGAGGAACGATTAGCACGGCGTCACTACGATTAACTTTCATCAACCAAAAGACTCGGTCGCTAAATCGGCGACCGAGTCTTTTATGATTATCCAAGTAATGTGACGAGTAACGCTTTTTGTGCATGGAGACGATTCTCGGCTTGATCGAAGATGACAGATTGCTTGCCATCGATGACGTCTGCCGTGACTTCCTCCCCACGGTGTGCCGGCAGGCAGTGCAAGAAAATGGCTTCATCATTCGCTTGATTCATGATATCGTCATTGACCTGATATCCTTCAAATGCTTGCAGACGCATCGTCGCTTCTTCCTCTTGCCCCATGCTTGCGAAGACATCCGTATACACGACATCCGCACCACTCGCTGCTTCCTTAGGGTCCGTCATGACGATGATATTTCCACCGGTTTCTTTCGCGATGGCTTGTGCCTCATGAACGACTTGTGGATCAGGAGCATAGGCTGCTGGCGCACAAATTCGGACTTCCATTCCACTGAGCGCTCCACCAATCATTAGCGAATGCGCCATATTGTTCCCGTCCCCGATATATGTCAAAATCTTTCCAGCCCGGGTTCCGAATGTCTCTTCGATCGTCAGCAAGTCAGCAAGGACTTGGCACGGATGATGCAAATCCGTCAGTCCGTTAATGATTGGAATCGTGCCATGTGCCGCAAGTGTATCGACGATCTCATGACCGAACGTCCGGATCATGAGGGCATCGACGTAACGGCTCATGACTTGAATCGTATCAGAAAGCGGCTCCCCCCGACCGATTTGCATATCTGCTCCACTCAGTACGATTGGATGCCCGCCAAGTTCGACAACACCCACTTCAAATGATAGGCGTGTCCGCGTCGATGCCTTTTCAAACAATAAGGCAACTTTTTTATGGCTTAATACGTTTTGGTAAACGCTTGGTTGATGCTTGATATCTTTCGCGAGTGCCAATAGCTCCGTCAATGCTTCCGGCGTCAGTTCCGCCATCGTCAAGAAATGTTGCAGTTGTTGCATCGTCTTCATTTTACTTCCTCCTTGATCGGCTCTGTCCATGTATGAAGTGGCTTAATAGCATAAGAGGACTTTTCTACCGCTTGTAGATGATACTGTGCTAGTTCAGGTTCTGTCAGAACTTGTACTCCGGCAGCAAGCGCTGCTTCGCGACTGGTTTTTTCTTCTGTCACGTGTGAATAGAAAATCGCACATTGTGCCCAGTCGATCGTTTCATCTAACGCTACACCTGTTCCGAATGCCTCGGTATCTGCTCCAGCAACGATGATGTCTCTTGCGGTCAAATGTCGTTTCGTCGTCTCGTCGAAAATGAAACGCTCCAGTGCCAGTCCGTCTGTCGTCCATTGCAACGTTTCACCTGTCGAACGCATGACAGGGCCTGTTTTCGGATCGACTCCTTGTAGTTTCAGCGTTGAAAAAACAGGGGTCTTGACGGCATGGAAATTAAGTTTCGTCTGTTCTGTTGGTAGTGCGACCGCTTGACCGACAGCAGCTTGGACTGCCCACTGCAAGATTGGTTGACCCGTTACTTTGGCGACGATCGGTAACGTGCGGGAGGCACGCGGATTGATTTCTAGCACGTAGACCTGATCGTCATGCAAGACGAATTGGATATTGTACGCTCCTTTATAATCCATCCGTTGCCCGATCATCTGTGCAATTCGTTCTACTTCGCTCTGAACGGTAGCGCTGAGCGATACAGGTGGTAGAATCATCGTCGAATCTCCAGAGTGAACTCCTGCCCGTTCCAATTGCTCCATCAAAATCGGAACGTACGTCGTTGTTCCATCCGTAATGCAATCGACTTCGATTTCCTTTCCTTGGAGGTAGGCATCCACGAGGACAGGGAATGCTAATTCGGAAACGATCGTCTCTAATTGCTCTTGATCGTGGATGATATGCATCCCTTTACCTCCGATGACATAGGAAGGACGAATCATGACCGGATAACCAATCGTTGTTGCGACTTCTATCATTTGTTCGTGTGTCGCCACTTCTTGTCCTGGAATACGATCGATTCCGATGTCATCTAAAAATTGATAGAACCGCTCACGGTCTTCCATTTGATCGATGACAGCTGCCGTCGTTCCAAGAAGATTATAACCGGCTGTCTCTAAACCAGACGCAAGCGCAATCCCCGTTTGTCCTCCGAACTGGACTAATACATCTTGGCAATCCTCTGCTTCTAGGACATGCATGACGTCTTCGAGTGTCAGGGGCTCAACATATAGGCGATCTGCGACTTCGAAGTCGGTCGAGACGGTCTCCGGATTATTGTTGATCATGATCGTTTCATAACCGGATGCTTGTAGTGCACGTACCGCGTGAACGGAACAATAATCAAATTCGATTCCTTGACCGATCCGAATGGGTCCCGCACCGATGACAGCGACTTTCTTTTTCGTCGATGCAGTGACTTCCGTTTGACCACTCCAGTTTCCGTAGAAGTAAGGAGTTGCACTCTTGAACTCTCCTGCACATGTATCAATCATATGATAGACAGGAAGGATGCCTTTTTCTTTACGTAAGTGCTCGATGTCTACAGCACCGACACCCGTCAGAAGGGCAATTTGTTCGTCCGTGAAGCCCATCATTTTTGTCTGTTTTAAAGAACTTTCATTCGATAAATCAATTTTTTGTTGCTGATCGACGAGGCGCTGGAGTACTTTGACGAATAAAGCTTGTACTTTCGTCTGTTCGACGAGTTCTTCGACGGTCGTTTCCTGACGATCTAGTAGTGCTAACATCGCGAGCAGACGACGGTCCGTCGGCGCTTTTATTTCTTTCCACAATACGCCAGCCTCCGCTATTTTCATCCATGTCGGATAAAGAGGCGATTGCTCGACTCCTGCACCACGCCACGCCTTTTGTAACGCTTCTTCCAGCGTCTTCCCCATCGCCATACTCTCACCGGTCGCCTTCATTTGTGTACCAAGTGTCCGGTTACTGCCAGTAAATAGATCGAACGGGAAACAAGGCACTTTTGCCGTGATATAATCCATCGTCGGTTCGAAGCTCGCCATCGTCTCCTTTGTGACAGGATTGATACAGTCGTCGAGTCGCTCACCGAGTGCAAGACGCGTCGCTAATTTCGCAATCGGATATCCCGTCGCTTTGGAAGCAAGTGCTGAAGAGCGACTGACACGCGGATTGACTTCAATGACGAAGTAGCGTTCTTCCGTCGGGTGGATCGCAAACTGGATGTTGCATCCACCGATGACACCGAGGTGCGACACGATTTTACGCGCTTCCGTCCGCAATTGCTGATTCATTCGATCCGAAATCGATTGAATCGGTGCAAAGACGACAGAGTCTCCGGTATGGACACCGACGGGATCAATGTTTTCCATGTTACAGACGATGATCGTCGTATCTGCACTGTCACGCATGACTTCATATTCGACTTCTTTATAACCAGCAATACTCACTTCAACCAAACACTGTGAAATCGGACTTGCTTGTAAGCCGTTTTGCGCTAGCAGACGTGCTTCGTCCTTTGTCAGCGCAATTCCACCGCCCGTTCCCCCGAGCGTAAAGGCTGGTCGGATGACGAGTGGGACACCATGTACTGCCATGAATTCTTCAAGCTCTGCTAACGATTCGATCGTTTGACTTTCCGGGAGCGGTTGCGCGAGCTCGATCATCTTTTGCTTGAATCGTTCGCGATCTTCTCCGTCTCGGATCGTCTCAAGCGATGTCCCTAGAAGTTCGACACCGTATTGCTCAAGTACTCCTGCTTCTTCGAGTGACATTGCAAGATTGAGTGCCGTTTGTCCGCCGACCGTCGCTAGGAGATGGGACGGTCGATCTTGTTTGATGATAGCTGTTGCTTTTTCAAGAGTCATCGCCTCAATGTAGACATGATCTGCCGTGCTCGGATCCGTCATGATAGTAGCCGGATTCGAATTCATTAAGATGACCTCGCATCCCGCTTCTCGAAGCGCCTGACAGGCTTGTGTGCCGGAATAATCAAATTCTGCTGCTTGTCCGATGACGATCGGACCCGAACCGATGACGAGTACTTTCTGTTTATCCCACATATGCTACCTCCTGATGTAATACGGTATTTACGAATTGATCGAAGACGACCATCGCCTCTGTCGGTCCTGGACTCGCTTCTGGGTGAAACTGGACTGTCATGATCGGTAGAGCCGGATGAATCAATCCTTCAACGGATCCATCATTGATGTGTTCATACGCAAGTTCCATCTCAGACGCTTCGATGCTTTTAACATCAACGGCATAACCATGATTCTGAGACGTCATGAATACTTGTCCGGATGCTAGATGACGTACAGGATGATTCGCTCCTCGGTGTCCATGATGTTGTTTTAATAAGGTACAACCGAACGCATGAGCGAGAACTTGGTGTCCCATACAAATACCAAGTGTCGGATAGCTCGTCGCCAGTTCACGGATTTCTGAAAGGAATGGATCTAATTGCGTCGGATCACCAGGTCCATTGGAAAACAGCAGACCGTCTGGTGCCAGTGCTTGAATCCGTTCCGGTGTCGTATCGTATGGCACGACCGTCACACGCATATGCCGTTCAAGCAAAGCATCGATCATCGATTGTTTCACACCGTAATCGATACAGACGACATGACCCTCTTCGACTTCCGGAACGTATTCAACGTTTGAAGTCGTCGACACAGAAGCGATGTATGCTGCGTCTACTGGCTCCGGTACTGTCATATTCTCCTGCATCATGTCTCCAAATTGGTCGCCCTCTGTCCGTAATAGATGTACAAGGGAACGCGTATCTACTCCCGACAAAATCGGAATATTCGCTTCGCCTAGCCAGCTTGCGAGTGATGTTCCTTGCCCATCCTCAGCCAAAGTTTGAACGATGACACCAGCGACTTGAATCTGGTTGCTTTCTGACGCCTCCGCTTGAATACCGTATTGACCGATCAACGGATATGTGAAGACAAGAATTTGCCCCTGATAAGATGGATCTGTTAAGACTTCCTGATATCCTGTCATCCCAGTAAAAAAGACGACTTCTCCTTTGACTGGAACTGTTCCTTGCCACGAACCGGTAAACGTCGTTCCGTTCGCAAGCGTTAGTTTTCCGGATTGTTTCATACGATGACCTCCTGTTGACAAACGAGTTGTATTTTTTCGATGGCTTGCGTGAGCTCTTGTTCCGTCACGAACAACGATGGCAACAAGCGAATGACATGAGGACCAGCCGAAACGACAAGAAGACCATTCTCACGTAAGGCGTCAATCAGCGGTGCAACAGGCATCGTACATTCAATACCAATCATCAAGCCACGACCACGAATAGAACTCACGATCGACTTGGGTAATTTTTTTTCTAATTGTTGACGTAAATATTCACCTTTTTCTTGAATGTCTGCCATGACAGTGTCACTTAACAAGAGGTCAAGTGTTGCTTCTGCAGCTGTCATCGCGAGTGGATTTCCACCAAATGTCGAACCATGCGATCCGGGCGTGAATACTTCTGCTGCCTCTTCCGTTGCGAGTAGCGCACCAACCGCGAGTCCACTTCCAAGTCCTTTCGCAAGGGTGATGATATCCGGTACGAGTGGTGTCTGCTCAAATGCAAAACGTGAACCCGTCCGACCAATTCCGGTTTGCACTTCATCGACGATGATTTTGACATCGTATTGCTGCGCCTTCTTCATCAACGCTTCTAGCCACGCATCGTCAGCGACGACGACCCCACCCTCTCCTTGAATGATTTCGAGCCATACAGCAGCAGTTTGATCCGTAATTGCTGATAGGCTTTCCATCTCGTTAAACGGTAGATGTTTGAATCCATTCACCATCTCCCCGTATCCCGCTTTGATTTTTTCCTGTCCTGTTGCGCCCATCATCGCAAATGTCCGACCATGGAAAGATTGTTTAAACGTGACAACTTCTGTTTTCCCTGTCCATTTTCGAACGAGTTTGTACGCCGCCTCGTTTGCTTCAGCACCACTGTTACAAAAGAAAGCATGACTGAGATGACTGTCTTCCGTCAGTCGCTCGGCGACCCGCTCTTGTGCCGCGATTTGAAACAGATTCGACGTATGCCAAATTCGGTTCAACTGTTCCTCTAGCCGTTGCTGAACATAAGGATGACGGTGCCCTGTGTTGCATACAGCGATTCCCATGATGAAATCAAGATACGTCTTTCCTGTCGCATCTTCTACGATCGATCCTTGTCCTTTGACCAATTCCACATCAGTACGTTGATAAGTGGGTAGTAGTGCACTCATGTAATTCCTCCTTGATTCGTGTCCCTGCAGCTAACGCATTTTTTCCCGATCGAATGACGACCTCTGAAATACCATGCTGAGTGGCCTGCATCATCGCTTCGACCTTCGGAATCATTCCCCCGTAAATTTCTCCCGACGCGATCGCAGCTTCGATAGCTGCAGACGTGATTTCTGATTGATAGTCACCGTTTACTTTTACACCCTCAACATCCGTCAACAATTCAAATCGGTCGACAGACCAAGCTTTCGCGACAGCAATCGCACACGCGTCCCCGTTACTGTTCAATACACCTTGCTCCCCTGTGACAAGGGATGTGACGACCGGCACATAACCATTCGTACTCAACACCGTGAACAATCGCGGATGAATGTGCGTGATCTGACCGACTGCCCCGAGTCCTTTGACTTTTTTACCATGGACGCTTGCGCCGTCTAACCCGCTCATCCCGACGGCAGGAATCCCCGCTTGATTCAACTGCTGAACGATCCCGGATTGGACTTCCCCTGCTAAGATCCGTCGCGCCCCGAGTAAGACACCATCCGTCGTTACACGGACACCGTTTCGAAACACGGGTTTGATTCCCTCTTGTTCACAGTAACTCGATAGAAGAGGACCACCTCCATGGACGATCAATAATTCGTTACCGGTTTCGACCCACGCTTTCCATTCCTCGAAATACCGCGTATCCAATTGCTCCCACACACTACCACCTAGTTTGATGACTTTTCGTTTCGTCATGTCCGGTAACTCGCATTGATTTTGACGTAATCGTACGTCAGGTCACAGCCGTAAGCGTGTCCTTGTCCTACTCCATCATGCAAATCAATGTGAATCTGTACATCCTGCTTTGCCAGTTCCTGCGATGCAACTGCTTCATCGAATAAGACAGGCATGCTCTGTTGCAACACCCACTGCGAACCAATTTTAATATCAACGTTTGATACATCAAGCGGCTCCTTAATACTTCCGACAGCAGCGATGATTCGTCCCCAGTTCGCATCTTCCCCAAAGATTGCTGTTTTGACGAGAGACGATCCGACGACTTGTTTAGCGACCATCCGCGCTACTTCATCGGTTTGTGTTCCCTTTACCGTCACTTCGATTAACTTCGTCGCACCTTCCCCGTCCCGCGCAATCTGTTTCGCTAAATCTTGACAGACCGTTTCGATCGCCTGTTCGAATGCTAACGCTTCGTCCGTGCCTTCAACGATCGTTGCGCCCCCTGCAGCTCCGCTCGCTAAAATCATGACCATGTCATTTGTCGAACTGTCTCCATCTACGGTAATGCAGTTGAACGTCCGATGAATCGTCCGACGCAACAGTGTCTGTAAGACATCCGGTTCAATCGTTGCATCGGTCGTCAAGAAACCAAGCATCGTCGCCATGTTCGGATGAATCATCCCTGACCCTTTTGCCACACCACAGACTGAAATTTGGACATCCCCTTGCATGTATTGTTGACCAGCTGTTTTCGTACCGGTATCGGTCGTCAGGATCGCATGGGCGAAATCACTCGCGGCATCCTTGTCATTTGTAGGAATCAGCTGTGGAATACCTGCCAGTAACGTATCAATGGCTAACGGTTGACCGATGATCCCAGTCGAAGCGATGACAACTTGTTCAGGAGCGATCCCGAAATGTGTCGCTAACGCTTGTTGTGATGTATACGCATGTGATAGACCAAGTTCTCCCGTACAGGCATTCGCGTTCCCGCTGTTGACGAGGACGGCATGAATGCGTCCTTGTGACGCCTGAATCGCTTGCTTCGTCACAGTAATCGGTGCTGCTTGCACCTGATTCGTCGTATAGACAGCTGCGGCACTTGCTCCTTCCTCACACCAAATCAAACCAAGATCCTTTCGCTTTCGCTTTAGCCCCACGTGTACCCCTGATGCTTGAAATCCCTTCGGTGTCGTGATCGTCAATGGGGTCTCTACTTGTACTTGCCACACAGGCGTTCCTCCTCTTTCGTCTCCAAGTGTTTAAATAAAGATCGGTTGTTGGGTCAAACCAGACATTTCATCAAATCCTGCTAGAATGTTGGCATTTTGAACGGCCTGTCCGGCAGCACCTTTTTGCATATTATCGATGACCGAAACGATGGTAACGCGCCCTGTCCGTTCATCCTTATAGACGGTCAAATCACAGTGGTTGCTACCCACGACGGACTTAATCTCCGGATCGCTGTGTTGTACACGTATAAACGGTTCCGTTGCATACTGTTCCGTCAACCAGGATCGCCATTCTGCTTCTGATTGATCAAGGAACGGCTGGACCGTCATGATCGCCATGATGCCTCGATTGATCGGTAATAATTGCGTCGAGAACGTGATCGGATACGATGAACCGGTCCATTCCAAAAGTGCCTGTTCAATTTCTGGAATATGTTGGTGTTGATTTACTTTATATAAACGAACGTTTTCACTGGAATGGACATGATGAGTCTGTGTTGTCAACGTCTTTCCTGCTCCCGTTAGACCAGAAGATGCTTGGATGATGATTTGAGAGGGATCGATTTTTTTCTCTTTTACGAATGGTGCTAGTCCAAGAAGGACCGCTGTCGCATAACAACCGGGATTCGCAATCCATCTGCTCGTTTTGATTGCTTGACGATTCCATTCCGGTAAACCATACGTCGCTTTTTGTTGTAACTGGGCATCAATTGGTTCCTTATCATACCAAGCTTCATACGATTCAGACGGTAGTCGTAAATCACCACTTAAATCGATAACGTAACCGGACCAATTTTGAAGTTGTTCTAAGTATTGTTTCGAGACTCCACTCGGTGTCGCTAAGAACACTATGTCTGTCTCTGTTTCCGTTAAATGTTCTACGGAAAAGGAAGATAATAATGAATACGTTTTTTTATTCATGAATGGGAATAACTCATTCATCGATTGTCCTGCCATCGAATCACTCATCAAACAAACGATCTCAAATGAAGGATGTGCTTCTAATAGCCTTAATAGCTCAATTCCGGTGTATCCTGTTACTCCGATGATGGTACATTTCATAACTGTACGCTCCCCTTCAAAGAATGTTATACCGATTTAAACATATGTATATTTATACTGTCAATTGAATTTTTATTAGTTTTTATGCAAAAAAGAAGCGTTGAAGTGATTGTCTTCTATAAGACAGCCCCTTCAACACTTCTTTTATATCCACTCATTTAACGCTTTTCAGCACGTTGTGCTACGAGATGATCGATCCCAAATACGCCTGCACCCATGATCGCAACGACTACCACAAAAATCATTGTAAACATATGTATCCTCCTCATCGTTCACAAAAATGTCATCTGATACTTCCTATTGTGCAAGATTTAAAGAAAAAAAGAAAGCGTTTACGACAAAAAATCGTCACATTTATACTCTTTTCTAATTCATTGGCGAATCTCTTATAGTTGACGCCAACGTTATTATTCGTTAAGATTACGTTTGTTCATTGCTTTCATGCATAAAAGCGTGTTAGCAACAGAGGACTATCATCTATCCATATTCTTTTAAGGAGGTGGAAGCATGCGCATGTCATTCCGTGAATCCGCAGCTATCCTAGGAATCAGCATCATCATCTTATTGTCAGCGTTATTCGGTGCTAAAGCCGAACCGCATCTTGCCATCTTATCCAGTCTTATTTTCGTCTCAGGATATGCTGTTTATCGTGGATTTAAGTTCGAAGACATTGAACATCATATGATTCAAGGTATTCGGGAAGCGATTAAACCAATCTTAATCATGTTACTCGTCGGCATAACGATCGCAGTCTGGATGATGAGTGGCGCAGTGCCGACCCTTCTTCACTTTGGTTTATCCACTCTTTCGGCGACTTGGTTCGCACCGAGCGCCCTTCTCATTGCGATGGTCGTTTCGACCTTTACAGGCAGTTCATTTACGACGATCGGTACGGTTGGTGTTGCCTTAATGGGAATCGCAATCGCGTTAGGTGTCAATCCCGCACTTGCAGCAGGTGCTATCATCAGTGGCGCGTGTTTTGGAGATAAGATGTCACCTTTGTCAGATACGACGAACTTTGCACCGGGAATCGTCAACGTTACCGTATTTGATCATATTCGTTTCATGATGGGAACGACGATTCCTGCTATCACGATTACGTTCATCTTATTCTTCATCTTTGGACGTAGTAGTGGTACTGTCGATTCGACTGTTGTGAAAACGACACAAGAGGAATTAGCCCGCTTGTTCCATCTATCACCATGGACGCTACTTTCTCCTTTACTTGTCATGGTTCTAGCATTGCGTAAGATGCCGGTCATCCCGACACTTGTAGCTGGTGTCTTAAGTGGTCTATTGTTAACAGGTCTCGTTCAAGGAAATTGGGACGTTTCAAATTGGATGGCCGTCATTCAAAACGGTTTAAAACTAGAATCTTCTAGTAAAACCGTCGCAGCAATCATCAGTAAGGGTGGCTTGCAATCAATGATGTGGTCCGTTTCCCTCGTCATGCTCGCACTCGCTTTCGGTGGTGTTTTACGCGGCATCGGTGTCATCGATGTCATCATTGAACGGACCGTTTCACGACTCAAACGCGATGGAAGTATCATCTCTGCTGTTGCCTTATCTTCCATCGGTGTCAACGTGATGGCTGGAGAACAGTACTTGTCGATTTTATTGCCAGGACAAGCATTTAAACGGGTTTTTGAAGAACGTCAGATTGATCCACGTTTCCTTTCTCGTTCACTAGAGGATGGAGGAACACTCGTCAATCCACTCATTCCGTGGGGAGTTTCCGGAGCATTCTTCGCTTCAACACTAGGTGTTCCGGTAACGGAATACATCCCGTTCGCATTCTTTTTACTTCTTTCACCATTGTTTACGTTCTTACTTGCTTTTCTTCGTCCGACTAAAGTCGAAACGAAACAGTCCCTCGCTTCTTAAGTCTATTTCATATTAGAGGTCCGATATGACATATCGGATCTTTTTTTCTGCCACTATCGCTTTTATTTCCAGTTAATTACGTCCGAATTACGACGAAAACGGCTTGGAATCACGTTTTTTTAAAGAATTATGTGTAAAGATGAAACGAACTGGGAATATACCAAACATAAGAATAAAAATTACAGAGAATGATAGAGAGAGAGTACGTTCCTGTTCGATCGAGGAACGACTTCGATGTAATTGTGGGAGGAGTTAATATGATCAAACGTGGTACGCTGGAGCGACTTGATGGTAAATATGCCGTTCTACTGTGGGAAAATGGTTCAAGCTTCATTCCACGACGTTATTTACCACCTGAAGCAAGATTAGGCGATACAATTATTTTTGACGGTACGACTTATACGATAGATGTCAGCAATTCATCACCCTCTTCCTTTCAAACGTTTTCGTTTCGGCAAATGGGCTGATGATCGATAAAAAGCCATTCGGTATCATGCATCGACTATAGAGAAAAATTTCTCTCATCAGTCCTTCATGAAACGAATGGCTTTTTCGCTTTAACGACGAACATATAGGGAATGGTGACTACACGACGGACAAGGACACTGATGGACATCAGATATTTCGATTCGTTCTAATATTGTTTGATCGTTTGGACACACATACTGTGGCTGTACGACATCCAATTGCAAAAATAAAGCACACCAAAATCGATTTGAAAACTGGTGACATGTTGGACAATGATATAAGTCTAATTGGTACGGTACCCAATCATCCGCTACTTCTGCTTGATGTAGCTGATAGTATTGGATTAGACGAAAACGATTCCAGTCGTCCACATACGTCCGCTGTAAGACCGGTTCATGCATCGACGGTACGAACCAAAGCGGCAGACCTGTCATGAACGCTTCAACTCCTTGCGTCAAGACAGCAGGAAACGTCGGCCACCCATCTAGTTGACCGAGTTGAAATGTTTGTTGAAAGGAGCAGTTGTCGCATAGGAGTTCCATTGTCATCCTCCTGTTCGTTTCACCATCTCTTTTAACATCTGTTCCGTCACAGGACCGACATGTTTTGCAAGAATCGTTCCTTTACGATCTAATACGTAGGTTGCGGGCATTGCTACGAGACGATAGGCGTCTTCTGAATTTCCTGTTCGATCATACAACACGGAATATTCAACAGGTGTCTGCTTCAGAAAATCGGCAACATCTGAAACACGCCGCTCCGATGTCGTGACGTTGATGCCATAAACAGGTATATTCGTATGTCGTACAAAGGCATTTAGTTCTGGAATTTCTTGTTTGCAAGGTGGACACCACGTCGCCCAAAAATTAATAACAAAGACATCATGATTAATTTCGTCTAGATCGATTGTTTTTCCTTCTTGACGCAAGGATAGATTCGGGGCTTTCATCCCTACCTCTAGACCACCTTGCGATGCTTGTTTTTGTTGTTGTTCTACTTTCTTTTGCTTCGCATCGTATGTTTGATAACCTTGATAGGCAATGCCGATGATAGCGATCGCTAGGATCAGATAGATCAACATTTTTTTCACATCTAATCCCCTCCTTCTTCGTTAAGTGTAGCAGACTTCCTCTTTTCGACCGTCTTCTTTTATCAACAAAAAAGCGAACTCTTCTGTTTTGTAAACAGAAAAGAGTTCGCCTCATTTTATTTAGATACGCTCTTTAAATGATTAGTTAAAACGTGGTAATTGTTTTTTGACTTGACGGTTATCTTTGACGCTACCGACTGCCTCGGTTCCGCCTAAGGCCTCATTCAAGGATGTCTTCCCTTCCTTGACTTCTAGACGTCGGTTGAATACTGACCGATTATCAACGGAAGCAACGAGAATCGATGCGACATCTGTTTCCGAAATCGTTGCATCCTTTGTATCTTTCAAATCTTCATCTGCCTCAATCAAACCGCGCCCTTCACCAGTCGTGATGGCAACGGGACAAATGATCGTATACGTCAAACCGCTATGTTCAATCTGCTCTTCAGCCGCATTCTTAGCAGCATAGAACGGATAGACATCCTTTTTAAATTGCTCAGGTCGATCTGCACCGTACGCACTTAATAGTACGAAATGACGTACACGCGCTTTTTTAGCTGCATCGATCGTTTTTAAGGCAACTGTCCGATCCAGCAGTTCAATTTCCGTTGCTTCGCCGTCTACTCCTGCGGTCGCCGCACAAATGACTGCATCCTGTCCTGCGACTCCATGTTCAATGACTTTTTCGAGTTCTGTTTCAATATCGACGTAATGTGCCTTGACACCGAGTTTTTCGAATCGTTCCACCAGATGTTCGTGACGAACGATGACCGTGACCTGATGACCCTTGGCAAGCGATTTGACGACGCGCGCTCCAATCGTACCGGATGCACCTACAACTAGTACTTTCATATGGGGGGTCCCTCCTCGATAAGTTAGTCACCTTCGTGGAATGTCATGATGTCATGTCCAAAAATCGTTACTTTCGGAGATGACCTAACACGATCCACCAAAGGAGCAACGTACATCAATTTATACCCGCAATGACCGGAAGGAAACCCCTCCCCTTTAGTTCTTCAAGGTACCATAAAACGTCGTATCGAGACGATCACGTAGTTCTTGCAGTGCCTTCTCATTCGGTAAGTCATAGAAAATACCATTCAATCGCTGACTGACGGCTTCAATTTCATAGTGTTTCCGTTCTGACATCAAGGCGATCGATAAACCTGCTGTTGCCATCTCACGAACACTTAAATCGAGGTTCATCTCTTCTTTCATATACGTGTGCGCTGCCGGAATTTTCGACCATCCAGTTGGCTTCAACAAGTCCGTCGCGACGGCTTGGATGACTTCCGACTGACGATTGGCGCGTGCCCCGTCATTGTCCGTTTTACGGTGTCTCGAATAAGCAAGTGCCATTGCACCATCCATATGGTATTCCTTTCCTTTCTGGAATGAATACTGATTTGCTTTCCCACTTGCATCCTGCTCGGAGAACGTTCCTGTCGATACAAGATCGATTCCGCCGATTTGATCAACTAATCCGATGAAACTATCGAAGGAGATGACGATCTTTCCATCGATGTCTTCATCGAGTAGACCAGAAACGGCATCTTGTGTACATTCTTCTCCACCGAAGGCAAAAGCATGTGTGATTTTATCTTTCTTTCCATTCTCACAGGAGATCGGTGTATACGTGTCCCGAGGAATCGATGTCAACTGAATCGTTCGAGAAAGTGGAATGAATTGCATAACCGACAGGGAGTCTGAACGTGACCCGCGTAACGATTCTCCAGGTCGTGCGTCACTACCGATCAACAAAAACGTGAAGGGTTGGGAGGCAAAAAGAACGAATGCGATGAGCAACAGCAAAAACAATCCAAGAAGCTTTCGTTTAAAACGACGTTTTTTCTTGATTTTTTTAGGATAGGCTTCTTTTGAAGATACGTCAGTTTTTTTTTGCACGGATTGCTCTGATCGCCCAGTCTTTCTCGAACGTCTCGAGCGTTCTTGATTAGAAAACAATCGCGAGCCTGCGCTCCCGATCATCTGTACGACCTGTTTCAGTACGCTGTTTTTAGAACGACGCGATGTACTTTTTTGGTCCCGTCGTTGCTCTTCAACATATCGATGGTACGTTTCTGTTCCCTGCTGTCCCTTAAGTGGTTCATGAGCAATCGACTCTTCCGACGAAAATGCCTCTTCTTTTGCTTGCTCTTCTAGTTCTAAGCGTCGTCGCTCCAAGCGGGAGCGCTGTGGTTGATGTTCTGCCATTCAGGTACCTCCGTATCAATCTTTTGCGATTTGTTTCTCTTTCAAGAATTCGCGGAGATACGTCCGTTTCGGTTCGTGCATCGAGGCAGCCATCTGTTTGACCCACCCTTCTGTCCGTTGACCACCGGTCCGTTCTCCGTAATACGATGACGTCGACTCTTCGTATTGTGCCAGTAAGTCACGCATCGTATCGTCATCAGTATACGTATTCCGGTGGAAGACCGCATCCATCGGAAGGCGGGGTTTTTTACCAGGTTGCTGATCCGCAAGACCGACTGCGACTCCGAATAATGGTACGACGTGATCAGGAAGTTGTAAGAGCTCGCTGACACGACGGGCATCATTACGCAGTGAACCGATATAGACTGTTCCATATCCGAGCGACTCGGCAGCTACGACTAAATTTTGAGCAGCGAGTCCCGCATCAACAGCCCCCACAACAAGTGCTTCTGTCGTCTCGATCGTCCGACTTACATCCCCCCCTGCTAGTTCTGCTGCTAACATGTGTTTGTGGTAATCCATACAAAATACAAAGAAATAACTATTTTCTGCCACGTATTGTTGACCACTTGCAACGTCGACTAGTTGTCGTTTCAATTCTTCATCTTCGACACCGATAATCGCATAGGCTTGCTGATAAGAAGATGTCGATGCAGCCTGCGCTGCTTTAACAAGTGTCTCGATTGTCTTTTCGTCTAATTGATGTTGTTTGAATTTCCGGATTGACCGGTGGTTGAGTAAATGTTGAATGGTTTCATTCATGAGTAATTGTCCCCTTCTGTAATGAGTCTTCTTATTTAAGATAGTCGTCTCTGACTAAAAAGCGCAAATGAAGAGGTTCGGTTTATGAAAAAAGCGGGAAATGAATAGTGTTGTACTGTGCTTTTTTGGCGAAGGAGGTCGATCATGAGAATACGGAAACTACGTCTTTTATTGGAACAGTATGGCGATACGACCCTTCGCGATATCATCGTCGAAATCTATCGTCAACTTCCGAGACAAGTCATCGAAGAGAAAGAGTTTGACGCCATGTTGACACAGTTCGTGAAGTATAAGGATTTGCAAAAAGAACAGGAACAACCGACCGTCGAACAAACCATCGCACAGACAGATCGGTTCATCCAATTGGCGTACGACTTACAGTACCTTGAGCCAAACCCAATCGTACCGCTTCGCGAACAAAAGAATTGGTATATTACCGCAAAACGTTTGCTGAAGCATTTACGCCATTATGCACATCGCAAAAATGGAACCCAGATTGCCTTTGAGGAGTTTTTCTTTCTTCTTTCGTCAGCTGCCGGAGAAGAACCTTTATTTTTAAGTAACGATCCTTTTCGACTATTAAAAGTCTCACAAGTCGATTTTTTTCAAGAATTAGTCGGTTATTATAAAAATGATAGTCATGGCATCGAGTGGATGGAACGCGCGCTCTATACTGCCTTGAAAGTTCCAATGGACGTTGATACCGAACGCAGTGATCTTTTACTTGCCGTACTTGCCCACTGTGAGACAGCAGAACACCAAGAAGCCTATATCAATTGCTTGAACGTGCATGCAAAAAAACTACAGTCACATGTCCGAATCGATGCAGATGCTTTATCCACTTATCAAGAAATTCGCTTTGCAGAGTTGCATGCCCTGATTTCACTACGAGCCTTAGAACGAGCGGAGACAATGCTGTTCACAGAATATATTCCTTACTTTTCGCATCGTTCGACTCCTTTTCGTTATTATCTCGACCTCCTCGAGCGCGCTGGACTAGAACAAGAGCATGATCGTATGGAGCGCGTCGGACGTAAAAAACGTATTCATTTTTAAGGTCCTTCTCTTCCTAACCACTCATACTATACAAAAAAGCAAGTGACGGACAGCGTCACTTGCTTTTTTGTATTCTCGTGGCTCAGAGCAGATTCATCTCAATCAGAAGCATTAACGATTCCAAGTCCAACCGTTGCCAGTAAAGCAATACAGGCAAATAAAAATGCCATATCGTTTGGTGAATCGAATCCTTCATAAATTGGTTCTTTTCGATCAACGATGATATGGTCTTCCGTTCCATAATTACCATACGTCGTCGAACTACTCACGCCCGGTTCATCGTAATCACGTGCTTCTACTGTCAATGTATCCGCACTGATTAGAAATCCTGATAACCCAATGATGATCCAAAAATACTTCATGATATTTTTGCCTCGATTCTTTCTTATCTTCAGGAATCCATCTACTTTTTATTTGAAATAAAAGATATAAATACCTTTTATTTCCTGTAAAATAAAAGTGAGATGCAACCATCTTCACTTTCTTAAAGGAGGAATTTAATTTGCCTATCGTGTATTACGGTCAATTGTCTCATGTTCAAAGACGACACGTCCATCAACTTCTACATTCTCATCAACAGCCGTATGATGTTTCATTTTTTCAGCCTCTTGAAGAGTGTCAATGGATTTACCTCGAGTCTGGTCAGATCCAGGCGACACTTGGTTATCATGTCGTACATGATGTCGTTCGTTTAACGAACGGAGCTTTTCATGATATTCAAGCCTTCCGTCGTCTCGCCATTTCATTACACACACATGCCCTTCGGCAAGGGTGTCGACAAATTCACGTACAAGTTTCTCCACCACATGACCTTTCTGTAACCTCGATTTGGAAAGAGCTTGGCTACAGTTTATATGCCGAACAATTTCGTTTGATCGGATTATCAGACGGACAACCTGCCACATTGCGTTTGAAAGCTGTTCATGAACGCAATCAAGATACGTATCTGGCTCTTCGTAACGATGCCCTCAAAGGATCCACCCACTTCTTCCCTCACAGTGTTGCTGATTTAGAAAAGTTAATCAGACGAAAAGCTGTTCCTTATTTAGTCTATGATAAGCAATTGATCGTTGGTACACTCTTATTTCAAAAACTCGGTCCGAACATTCGTCTTCTTGAAATCACCTGTCTACCTGGGCTGAGACGTCAAGGCTACGGAAGTCGCATACTCCATACGTTTCAGGAAAAACTACGACGTTCGAACATTCAAACGTTTGAAGTCTTTTTTCTTTCAACACAGCAAGACGTATTACGACTATATCGTCCCACGATGTTTTGCGATATCCAGTTAACCTCTTATTGGCATACATTTAGTACAGATCATCCCCCGTTAATCGTTTAACCGATCGACGACCTCTCTGTATTCAGGTAACACATACTCCGCATCCATTTTTCTAAAATCAACGTGCCCCACGTCACGAAGCACCAGACCCATCCCGAATAACTGTTCGATATAGACGTCTCCCATTGTCATAGCAAGTCCAGGGTGATGGTTATGGAAAGCAAGCAAGGCATCCTTACAGATTTCAGATGCAACAGGCTCTTGCATCACACGTTTTAATAAAGATGGAAAGAGCGTCGTTTGTCGTCCAATCAACGCATAGAATGGAAAGTAATGTTTCGCATAAACGAACGTCGGAAGATAGGCATTTGCCTCAATTGTTTTGAACAACAACGGTGAAGTCGGGCGCTGTAATCGTTCTGCTAGCCCAACGGTCGCTTTGCATTCGCTCAGCTGATCCAGCACTCGAATCGTCAATTCTTCTTCGATATCAAGTAATAAGACGAGATCAAGCAGATTTAATTCATGCGTCTCCATGAATTGATCACTGCGTTGAAGATGCATTGTGTAGGTAACGTCCAATTTTGTAGCGACAAGTGTCCATAGCTCTGGATGACGCGCCGCATAAAGACCTACAGGAAAGTGAAGCGGCTGCCGGACGATGGAGCGATGACCCTCAAGTGTGTAGACTTGATTGACGTCAAGACCGTGCGCTAATAGCATCTCGAGTAACTGCTGACGATTTTGACACGCGACAAGCGTTTGGAACAGACGATCGATTTCGCTGAACGGTTGTTTCATCTCCAGTGCTAGTTCTAAATGAGCAGGTGAATCCTGCTCTAGCGATCGTTTAATGAATTGTAAGGCACGTTGTTCCGCATCGTTCAGTTGAGCAACGTGCGTCCGAAACATCTCGACGTCAAGTTCCCGAAAGGCTTGCAACGCCGGAGCAATTGATTGATTTTTCGTAAAGGGTTTCCACATGATTCCCTCGACCTCCTCATTCCAGTATCTCTTCGTAGTGTACGCAATATCCGATCGTCTTAAAAGCAAAAAATGGAGGATCTTCCGTTGTTTCCGGAAGATCCTCCATTTTTTTATTTTTCCCCGACTTTTAGATGAGCATTTCGAAAGACGTCATCGTGCTTCCCTGTCTTTTCAACACTTGTTCCGACAGATCCATAATATTCGATTTCATCCTTTGGTTGGATGAATTCGTATGTGATGGCAGGCTCGCCACGAAGGCGGACGTGTATGATTTGCCGATGCTGTAAAGAAAAGGAGGCATGCACTTCAAGAAAGGAGGAAGCCGATAAATCATGTTGTCGCTCTAAAATCTTCATCAATTCTTGCTCAGAATCACGGTAATTCCCTTGCAATTGAGCATACGAAATACCGACTCCTAAAGAGAGGATACCGATTAAACTAAGCGCGCAAATGACCAGCACTTTCTTCATGACTGATTCACCTCCGAGAAAAGTTCATTCTACTTATTCATCGGTTTATCCTTCGACGACGTGAAGTCTTTTTTAGAATCCTTTGCGTAAAACTGCATATCTACATGTGGAATATCATCCTCTAAATAAGGTTCGGATACAGTTTCGAAACCAAATGACCCGTAAAACCCTTCTAAGTGCGCTTGCGCTTGTAAGTAGATCGTAGCTTTTTCCTGCAAATAATCCATCGCTTTCTCCATCATTTGTTTTGCCAATCCAACTGATCGGTGAGTACGATGAACGGCAACCCGGCCAATCGCTAATCCTTTTGTCGGATGGTTGTATATCCGAAGACATCCAACGATTTGACCGCTTTCGTTACGTACGATCAGGTGTGTGGCTTGTTGATCTTGATCATCTAGTTCCGGATATGCACACTCCTGCTCAACGACGAAAATATCCATTCGTAATTTCAACAATGCATATAACGTATCGGGTGTCATGTGATGAAAAGACTCAAATGCGAATGCGTACATAAAAACTCTCCTCTTTAGTTACGACAAAGTCGTGATAATTGTCCAGCATAGATCGTGACCGGAATGTCTTTAAAAATCGTATCTTTTTCCCAGTTCAGACCGTTTGCGCGAGCGACATTTTGAGAAGAACGATTATCGGGATGAATGATCGAGATGATTCGATCATGCCCTCGATTAAACGCTTCCATCATTAGACGTTTCGCTGCTTCACGACCATAACCGACTTTCCAGTGCTTCGGTTCGAGCCAATAACCGACTTCTAATTCTTCTTTTCCATCCACTTCCTGCATCAATAATCCAGCGAAACCGATTGGTTCATTCGTTTCTTTTTTGAATAACAGCAAAAAACCAGTTTGTCGTTCATCCGAGTATCGTTCCAATTGTCGATCGAACCATTCTCGTGCCTCATCTTCACTCAGAGCAACGCCACCATTGATATAGCGCATGACTTGCTCATTTTGAACAAGTGACTTGTAAAAGCTGAAATCCGCTTCTTCGAATGGTCGCATCCATAATCGTTCACTTTCCATCCTCATCGCCTCCTTCTATATGTTTCTTTTCCCGAGTTCTTTTCCCTTCATTCCTCTTCCCTATTATTCTACCTGTGCGATGTTTTTCATTACTAATCGATGACATTCACTCCCTAGTGCTTGCAATTCCCGGCATAAGTCGGTATTTTGGGAACAGTATGTTGAACAACGACTGCACAATTAATGTTAAAATATATTTTGAGCGCATAAGCGCTGGATAGGAATTTATGAAAAGGACTGAGACCATGATGACTGAACAAGTAATGACAGGGCTATATGAAGGCATTTCAAAAGAATCTGTACTGATCAATGAACCTTTAAAATATCATACGTATACAAAAATGGGAGGAATCGCTGATCTCTTCATCATCCCAACGTCTTATGAAGAAACGGCTTTTGTCGTAAGATATGCTTACGAACGAGGCATCCCTTTGACATTGCTCGGGAACGGATCGAATCTCGTCGTACGTGATGGCGGTATTCGCGGTATCGTTCTTTCGTTTGAAAAGTTAACCGACATTTCGGTCGAAGGACATGAACTCGTCGCTCAAAGTGGCGCAGCAATCATCGAGGCGTCTCGTGTTGCGTATGCGCATCAACTGAGTGGTCTTGAATTCGCTTGCGGGATTCCGGGAACGATTGGTGGCGCGTTGATCATGAATGCGGGCGCCTACGGTGGAGAAGTCAAAGATTGCCTTCATAGCGCCACTGTTTTGACACGACAAGGGGATCTGTTGAACATTTCGCATGATGAACTCGAACTGGGATACCGGACGAGTTGTTTCTCAAAGAAAGAATACATCATTCTCGAAGGACGATTTGCTTTGACGGAGGGTGATCCAGCATTGATCAAGGAAGTCATGGATGATCTAACGCATAAACGAGAAACAAAGCAGCCTCTCGAATATCCTTCTTGTGGTAGTGTCTTCAAACGTCCAGAAGGCTATTTTGCGGGTAAATTGATTCAAGATAGTGAACTCCAAGGAACACGCATCGGTGGTGCTGAAGTATCAAAGAAACACGCCGGTTTTATCGTCAACGTCGAAAACGCATCAGCATCTGACTACATTGCACTCATTCGCCATGTACAAGAAACCGTCCAAGAAAAATTCGGTATTTTACTTGAGACAGAAGTAAAAATCATTGGGGAAGAAGCATGATAATAATCTAATTAGAAAAGGTGAGCCCAGTATTAGGACTCACCTTTTCTAATTAGATCGACCAGTTTCCGTCACGCATGACTGATTCACGCGTTCCGTCCGCAAGTTCTCCCTCAATTGATAGATCCGCGGATCCAATCATGAAGTCGACATGCGTCATCGAGTCGTTCGCACCTTGTGCTTCTAGTTCTTCCGCTGAAAGACTGGGACCATTTTCAAGACACGTCGAGTACGCACGACCAATCGCTAAGTGGCACGAAGCATTCTCATCAAACAACGTATTGTAGAATAAAATACCTGAATCAGAAATCGGAGAACGATGTGGTACGAGCGCGACTTCTCCAAGATACCGGGCACCTTCATCGAGTGAAATTAAATCATCCAATGCTTCTTGCCCCTGTTTCGCTTCCGCTTTGACGATTTTTCCGTCCTCGAACCAAAGAGTAAATTCATCAATCAAGTTACCACTGTAGCTGAGTGGTTTCGTACTCGAGACATGACCGTTAACACCTGTCTTCTTCGGTAATGTGAACACTTCTTCAGTCGGCAGATTCGCGATAAAATCAACACCATCTGCATTCGGACCACCGCCACCTAACCAAACGTGACGTTCTGGTAATTCAATTGATAACTCTGTTCCTGGCGCTGTATAATGCAATGTTTTGTATTTCTTCTCTGTCAGGAATTTCGCTTTTGAACGCAGATTATGATCATGATCCGCCCATGCAGCAACCGGATCCGCTTGATCAGCACGTGTTGCCTTCAAAATAGCTGCCCACAGTTCCTCAATCGGTTCCTCTGCATCAGGGAATACTTTCTTCGCCCAGCTTTCAGAAGGTGCTGCTACGACACACCAGCTGACATTGTCACTCATGACGAACTTTCGCCAATTGGCGAGAGCAATACCAGCTGCTTTATTCGCACGCGCGATTCGACTTGAATCAACACCATTTAATAAATCTGGATCTTCGCTGACGACCGATAAGAATGCTGTTTTTTCTTCTGCAAGCTGATCGTAACGTGCTTTTAACCAATCCGGGAATGTATCAAACGAGTCTTCTGGTGCATCAAAATAACGGATTTTCGTCATCTCATCATCTGACCATTGTACATATACTTGCGTAGCACCCACTTCATATGCTACACGTGTGATTTCGCGAACAAGTGGTAAATTCTCGATTCCCGCTCGCACCTCAAGTTGTTGTCCTGGCTGTAGATTGATCCCGGTACGCACTGCTAAAGACGCGTACTGTTGTAATTCTGCTTGTGTCGGCATTATGTAATCCCCTTTCTTGTATCTTTATTTTCACGAAATAGTTGCAATTTTGCAAGAAATAAGGCGAAACTAGAAAGAGAAGAGAAGGAGGCATCATCATGGAATTCACACCCGGAGATTTTAAATCAGCTTATACGTATTTTCACCGACAGGCACTCGATCTCGTCGGTGATGAAAAAGCACAACAAGAATTGTTGATTCGAGCAGAAATCGGACTCGCACATCTGACACAAGATATCGCGTCTACGGAAAGTTCTGATATCGAACGCGAGGCAGAACTCGTCCTTTATTTCCAATTAAAACAACTACTCGAAATGCTTCGTGCCCTCTATCAGAAAAAATTCGAGATGCATGCAGAGCAAGAACAATTATTGCTAACGGCAGTTCTGTACTTTACGTCTCCTGTTGACGCCTTACCGGACGATAACGTCCTCGGACTCTTTGATGACGCACAAATCGTCGAGACGATTTACGAAGAACTCGCCGCAGATGTTGATCGCTTTCAACATATGGAATGAATGAAAAAGCAGCTGTCGCGACAGCTGCTTTTTCATTATGCATTTTGTTTAGAAGCGATATGAACCGGTGCCGTAGATTGACGTGATTCATCTACTTCTAGTTTTTCTTTATTCAACCACGTATAAATCATTCCCATGAAGACTGCTCCACCGATGATATTCCCAGCTAAAGCCGGTAACAGATTGTGCATGGCTCCTGCAAACGTAATCGTATCCGGATGTGGTACGATTAATGCGATAGAGAACAATGCCATATTTGCGATGACATGATCAAATCCTGATGCGAAGAAGACTGCTACAAGTACCATCATCATCATGATCTGCGCTAACTCATTCTTCATGTTCTTCGGAATGAAGATCGCTAAACAGACCATCCAGTTACAGAAGATCGCCCGAGTAAAGATTTCCCACGTCGAATGATGAATTTTTGTTTCCGATACAGCAAACAGCCAATTGTTCATTCCAAGTTCTTGTAAGATGCCTGTTTGAGAGAAGAGGAATGCGAATGCTAATCCTCCAAGCCCATTTCCGATCAGACAAACCAGCCAGACCTTCATCGTATCCATCTTCGTTGTATAGCCGCGCATCGTTGCCGTCGTGAAATACATCGTATTCCCTGTAAACAGTTCTGCACCGCCATAGACGATCAAGACGAGTGCCACTCCGAACGTCAATCCACCGACAAGTGTTGCGACAGGTGATTCTGCCATATACAGCCCGTTAATTGCTTTTAAGGTAAAAATGATTGCAAATCCAATGAATATCCCCGCTAACATGGCACGAACTAAGTATTCGAGAGGACGCAGTTGTAGCATACGCGTCGACTTGATTGCTTTATTCCGTAATCCTTCTAATGCTTCTACCTCGTTCATTGTAGAAACCTCTCTTTCTTTTGTTCAACACTTCACAATGTTTGTTCATTTATTATGATACTTCCATCTTAAGAGATGTTCAAGTCTTGAATCGACCCGTTTTATCGTTTTCATAAAAGAACGAGATGTAAACGATATCATTGTGTCGAGATTGTGAAAAATGCCTTTTCTTGCTTTATACAATTAATTAGTTTGAATCGAAAATCCTGATGCGAAATGCTCGAAAAAGGTTTGTCGTCTGGAGGCATCAAGCACATATCCATCGATGACGACACGATTAAAACGTCCAGACGATGACGTAGCGCGTTCGATGTCAGATGGTGTATAGATGTCGAACGCGCTACGATCTATCTTAAAATCAGCTTTCGAATAGGGATCGGTATAGTGAATTTCAAGATTGGTCAAGTCAGGAATCGTCGAAAATAAAACGAGCGTATGATGCATAAGTACTTTTGATAAGCGAGCGTTCAAGAAATCCTGATTCATTTGTAATGTACCAGTATCGGTCCCGATCCAAGCACGCCGTTCTTTGCCTGTGACGTCATAAGCGAGCCGTAACGACTCTCCTTCGACATCTACCTGTTTTAATTCTGATGAAAACGGGAGTTGTTCAGCTAATTGGCGAACAGCTACCGTATTCATTATGGAAGCACCGACTTGTCTCGCTACGAGATCACCATCATGCCAAATAGATCGTTGGTTTTCTTCGTCTGGTTGTTGAAAAAGACGAATCCCCACCAATACGCCTAAACAAATACAGCCTATAATCAAGAATGTTTTCTTCATTTTCATCACCTTCCTAAAAAAACTTACCCTTTTTCATCTTTTTTCATAAGAAGGGTTGAAATTTTATGCATATGGGCGTACTCTTGCAGGCAGATACTCACAGAAGGAGGAGCATGAGGTCACTCATCATAATGCCATGACTACAACACACCCACAGAAAAAGAGAGTTGAAAAAATCAGTTTTTTAATCATAGGTACGTTGCTGTATTCCCTGTACATCAGCTTACTACTATCTCCAAATGATATCGGATCAGGTGGTATCATGGGGATCACGCTTGTCATTCAAGAGCTTTTCCACACTCCAATCGGATTAACCCAATTGCTCTTAAACATTCCCCTTTTCCTTTTAGGTTTCCGTTTCTTACGAAAGCGATTCATGTTCTTATCTGGCATCATTGTCGTTGCCTCTTCTTTTTTAATCGACTGGATTCCGACTCAGATCGTTCCCGAGTCGTTGAATGATCCGCTTGTTGCCTCCATCTTTGCCGGTCTAGTCTCTGGTCTTGCAATGGCATTGATTTTCTTTGGTGGTGCATCGACTGGTGGACTCGATATTCTTGGAAAGTTTTTCTTTGCTCGTTTTCATAATTGGCCACTTCCTCGCATATTTCTGATGCAAGATCTTGTCATCTATATCTTGGTATGGTGGGTCTTCGATTTGAAACACGTTATGTATGCTCTTATCATGAGCTTCGTTCGCGCCAAAGCTCTTCAAACGGTTTACAGTTTTTATTCCGCTTCTAAGCAATGTATCATTATTTGCGAAAAGGCGGATGAAATAAATGAAGTCATCACAAAAGAACTTGGTCGTGGTGTGACGATCCTTGATGCACGGGGAGGATACTCCAACCGAACGAAGAAAATGGTCTATGTCGTCGTTCAAAATAATGAAATCGTCCGTTTGCAAGAAATCGTTTCTTCTGTCGAACCTAACGCGTTCGTTACGTTCTCAGAAATCCATACTGTTTTTGGGAATTATAAGGAACATTCGTATTCGTTTTAAACTCAAGCGCAGCCTAGCTGTGCTTTTTCTATTTCGTTTACTTTAAAACAGCTTCTCGTATTGCACCAGCTTTCCTGCTTTTTTATTAGGAATACTGATTTTTTTACTTTCTTCTCCCTATTCAAAAAATGGACAGGCTTCACTTTTTTTGCGATAGTAGTTAAGCTTATGACATGTCTATTTATTTAAAGGAATGATTGCATGCACTCACTTTGGCGTCAGCGTATTCTGCTGATCCTTTTGATCAGTTTATTCGCTTCTATCCCAATCATTTACGCCCTATCCGGTTATCGGACGATTGCAACGATAACAGAGCAAATGAAGGATCATGACATACCGTTAATCAATCAAGTGGACCAGTTGGTTGAACATAACCGAGATCGTGCCAATGCGGTGCGTGGTCTTTTATTGTATGAAGATAGTCGTTATCTCGAACAGTATTACTTTTCTACTTCTAAAATTCATGATTTACGAAACAGTCTAAATCAATCGTCGTCCACACCAGGAGCAATCAAGGATTTACTACGTCGCAATAATGTCTGGGAGTCCGAGATTGAACGAGTATTCGTCGTCTATGAGCGTCAGAGTCCAACGGCAGCAAAGCGCCTTGCCAAACAAACGACGCAAACGACACAAACGATTCTCGAAGACTTATCTCGTGTGAAAGATGATTTGTATAAGACACTTCAAGCAAAATTACAACAATCAGATACTTTAGTCGCTACATATAAATGGATGTGTGTCAGTCTCTCTATTCTGTCCTTTTTATTAATTAGTGCGACAATCTTTTTTTCCCACCGGTTCGCACCTAACAAGTCAGACGAATCGTCCTTAGAGTAAACGAAAAGCGCAGCCAAAGCTGCGCTTTTCGTTTACTCTAAAAATTATTCAGATACTGCTTTTCCCTCTTGTACATGCTCCATCGCCATATGAACAAGCGACGACACATGATGGTCATCTAAAGAATAATACACGACTTTTCCATCTTTACGAAACTTGACGAGCCCTTGTTTCAACAGGGAGCGAAGATGATGAGATGCTGTCGCAATCGAGCAGTCGACAGAAGCAGAGACGTCACAAACGCACAATTCCTCTTCGATCGTCAACGCATAAACGATTCGTAGTCGTGTCGCATCTGAAAGGATCTTAAATAATTTTCCGATTTCAAGCGTCGGAATCGTATCAACGACTTGTCCAATCTCAGACGCACGCTGTTCATCAATAGCAATCGTTTCACAACGGGGAATGTCCATGTCCGTCACCTCGTTTCTATTTCTATATTGCACCATGAGAAACAGGACATTTGCAAGTTCAGCGCATCCGCCTACGAATGAGCCAAAATACAAACCATCCCCCTACGTAATCACCGATATCCCAAACGATTCGATTTTGATCGACCGCACGTACACCGATATCGATGATCTTCGTACTCTCCAATCGATTCCTATAACGCTTACGTAATCGAGAAGGAATCGGGAGACGAAGCAGTATTCGATAATAGATGTCTAAGTGGGTGTGTCCCCAAATTTCTGTAGCGATCGAACTTGTCTTGATATACAACGGACGTTTGTAGCGTCTTTCATACTTTTCCTTCAGCAAGAGAGCCATTTCATAAGATACACGATTAGGACGCGGAAATAAAATTTTCCCCAAATGGTAGATCCCCCGATTATCCACGCGAATGATTTGTGGTTCCAATCGATACCGGATCCAATAGCCCCGAAAACGGATCGTCTGCCATTTCAATACAATCACCTCTGAACGGATTATACCCTGTTCTGAAGAGATTGATGCCATTCCCATACAGCATCTGTCATATGTTGTGCAGCACGTCGTCGATCTTCTTTAGCAAAAATTTCCGAGATGACCGCATATCCTTCTAATGGGATAGGAAGAGAAGCGACATTCGTTGCCGTAATTCCACCAATGCCGATTAAAGGTAAGCGCACGGCTTCGCGAATCGCTTGAAGCATCGTGTGTGACATCGAGTCGGCGTCTGCTTTCGATGACGTCGCAAATAGAGAACCTACACCTAAATAAGATGCTCCATCTCGTTCTGCTTCAATCGCTTGCGCGACGGTTGCTACCGATACGCCGATCACAGTGTTCGGTAAGAGACGTCGCGCTGCGGTTAGAGGAATATCTTCTTGTCCGATATGCAAACCAGCTCCGACAAGTAACGCAATATCAATTCGGTCATTGATAATCAAAGGAACATCATGACGATCCGTCAATCTCTTTAACCGGACTGCCTGTTCGAAGAATTCCTTTCCCTGCGCTGTTTTTTCCCGTAATTGTATAATCGTTGCACCACCTAAAATCGCTTCTTCAACGACCGTTTCGATTGCAACTCCCGGATGATATCGACGATCTGTCACCGCATAAATGGAATAATCAATTGACATGTTCTACCACCTCCATCAAATCTTGCTCCGTCATCAGACTGATTGCATTGAACAACTCTCGTTTGAAATTACCTAGACCTTTTTCTGATGCTGCCTGTTCTCCTGCTTTTCCCATGATAAATGTTCCGTGGACTGCTGCCTCAAACGCAGAATATCCTGCACCAAGAAAACTCGCAATCAAAGAAGCTGTCATACACCCCGTACCTGTGACGTCTCCGAGACGCGGCGTACCTACTTGTAGTTCCACTTCGCGCATGCCATCCGTGATGTAGTCGATTGGACCTGTGACGACAATGACGGACTTTTGTTTACGAGCGAATGCACGAATGATTTCTCGATCCATGATCTCATCACTAGCAGCATCGACTCCTTTTGTTCGTCCATTCTCCCCAAGCAATGTCTTGATTTCTGAAGCATTTCCTTTAACGACCGTACATCCGAGTCTACTCAATTCTTTTGAAAAGGACGTACGCAATGATGTAGCTCCCGCTCCAACTGGATCAAGGATGATCGGAACGTTCAAGCGTCTCGCTTCGCTTGCGGCGAGTCGTTGAGCTGCTTGCATGTCTGCATCAATTGTTCCAATGTTCAAGACAAGAGCTTGCGCAAGTCGAACCATCTCTTCCACTTCGCGAATATCCTCCGCCATGACTGGAGATGCGCCAACGGCGAGTGTGACATTGGCGCAATCATTGATCGTGACTGTGTTCGTCAAATGATGAATGAGTGGTTTGTGTTTAAGAATGGTCGTAAACATGTGAATCCCTCCAAAGTGAATGAAAATGATGTGTCGGTCCAATCCCTTGTCCGAGAGCAAATCCACGACGAATCGCCTCTGTAACATACTTCTTGGCCTGACGTACACTGTCCGGTAAAGCTTCTCCAAGTGCCATCCGTGCCGCAATCGCTGCAGATAAGGTACAGCCTGTTCCATGAGTATGTTGATTATCTAACCGATCTGATGTGAAACGGTATTCCTCTTGCCCGTCCCATAATAAATCCGTGGCAGCTCCCGGTAGATGTCCACCTTTTAGCAAGACGGCTCCAGTCTTCATAGCCAACTGATGCATCGCCAGTCGCATCTCCTCTAGATTAGTAACTGACTGCCCTGTTAAGCGCTCTGCTTCCGGTAAATTTGGTGTGACGAGTGTCGCAAGTGGCAGTAACTCCGCGATTAGTGCTTCCTCTGCCTCCGTCCGCAATAGGGCATGCCCGCCTTTTGCGACCATGACAGGGTCTAGTATGATCGGAACTGTCTGTTTGCGAAGATGTGTTGCAATGACGTGAATCGTTTGTGCATTCGAGACCATACCGATTTTGATAGCATCCACACGAATATCTGAAAAGATTGAAGCTAATTGGGCATCAACGATTTCCGATGATAACTCTTCTACTGCTTGAACGCCCAGTGTATTTTGAGCCGTTACCGCCGTCAAAACACTCATCCCATAAACGCCCAATGCCGAAAATGTCTTTAAATCTGCCTGAATTCCAGCTCCACCACCGGAGTCAGATCCCGCAATCGTCAATACATGTTTCATATTTTTCTCACCTTTCCATCGAGCAATGTAAGGGAGTTGTTACCGACAAAAAAAGCGTCGACCGCTGTAAAAAAGCAGTCGACGCTATACGAAATCGTTATCCAACCATTTCGGTATCCGTTCGGCTCAACTTTCCTACGCTGGTATTATCCAGTTCAGGTAATAGGGTCGAAAACAGATTGGTTTTCCTCTCAGCCGGATTCCTCCAGCTCCCCTAGTTGCTCAAGTATTCATTTCGCCTTAACTGTAGCATAGCGGCAAGAAAAAAACGAGCCGAAGCTCGTTTTGAATTATAGGTATGCTAATGGATTAACTGCATTCAGAGGAGAAGAGGCACTGTACTGATAGCCTCCGACATGTAGTTCGAAATGCAAGTGTGGTCCTGTTGAATTCCCAGTACTACCAAGTGTTCCAACTTGCTGACCTTGAGAAACTGTTTGTCCTGCATGAACAGATAATGAACTCATATGAGCGTAGACTGTCGTATAGACTTTCCCGTCAAGGAAGTGAGAAATCATGACGTGATTTCCATAAGGCCCACCACCTGAAGCTGTAATGACCGTTCCAGCTGCTGCTGCGACGATTGGTGAGCCGACCGAACCACTGAAATCGACACCATTATGGAACGTATAGCCGTTCGCACCGCTTGCTGGTCCAAACCCTTGTGATACGCCACCAGAAGATGGACGAACGAATTTCCCACCGCTCGAAACAACGGGTGGGGCAACTGAAGTAGGTGATTCTGAACTCTTACCTGCTTGTTTTGCTGCTTGAGCATTCGCTTTAGCGGCTTTTTCAGCTGCTGCTTTCTCGGCTGCTGCTCTTTCAGCCGCTACTTTAGCTGCTGCCTTCGCTGCCGCAATCGCACGTTCTTGAGCTTCAAGTGTGGCTTGTAGTTCTTTCGCGTCTAGAAGTTCTGTCGTAAACTTCGTCTTACCTTTTCGTAATTTTTTAAGCGTAGCACTGCGTTCTTTCATTTGAACTTTCAACGCTTTTTTTTGTTCGATTAATGTTTTCTTCTCTTCAACCTGCTCCGCCTTTTTTTCAACGAGCGCTTGTTTTGCTTCCGCTAGCTTTTGTTGGGTTGCGATGTAATCCGAAATCATTTTATCATCTTGCTCCGCGATTTTTTTCCCTGCCATGACACGACTAAATAAATCACCTAAATCCTTCGATCCAAAAATGACTTCTTCCCATTTGATTGAGTTTCCATCGTTTTCTTGGAAGACACGTAGACGATCACCGAGTAGTTCTTCTTGTTTTTTCAACATCTCTTCGTAGCGAACGATGTCTGCTTTTAATTCATCAATTCGCAAATTCAATTTCTCGATTTGTTTATTTTTTTCGGAAATCTGAAAAATCTTTTCGTTGATCGCTGCATCGATTCGATTGATTTGACGTTGTTCTTTCGAAATTTTCGACTCTTGTTTTTTAATTGCTTTTTCTAATTTACGTTGTTCTGCGGCATTTTCAGCCTTTTTTTCTTTGATCGTTGCTGCCGCAATTGGTTGTGTTCCTGTTATAAGTAATGCTCCTAAAACAATGGTAGAAATTAGTTTTTTTAGCATATATCGTTTTCCTCACTTATGTTTTTCATATTTTATTATAGTATTCAAGTTTCTCTCATATCTGAAATAGATTATAGCACCCTAATCGTTTCAAAAAAATTTCATTTACATTTCAAATGAAAACGTTTTTTTGTAATATAATCATTTATTTTTTGAAAATCGCAAAAAAAGAACCGCTGCATAAGCAACGATTCTTTACTGTTTAAAACATCGTCATTGGGTTCACTGAGCTAGCTGGACCAGTTGCACTATAGCTGTATCCACCGACGTGGATTTCAAAGTGTAAGTGTGGACCAGTTGAATTCCCAGTACTTCCACGTAAACCGATTTGTTCACCTTGACTGACGCGTTGACCTGCGTGAGCATTGAGTGCGCTCATATGAGCATACAATGTTGTGTACGTTTTACCGTTTAATTGGTGAGCAATCATGATGTGGTTTCCGTAAGGACCACCACCTGATGCTGTAATGACTGTTCCTGTTGCAGCTGCAACGATTGGAGTTCCAACCGGACCACCAAAGTCGATCCCGTTATGGAACGTATAACCGTTTTCTCCACCTGCTGAGCCATAGCCTTGCGTGACAGCCCCAACCGTTGGATGGATGAACAGACCACCGGATGATGGTGACGGTTTAGGTGTCGCAGGTGCTGACGGTGTTGGCGCAGCTGGTGTTGGCGCAGCTGGTGCTGGCGCAGCTGGTGCTGGCGCAGGTGTAGATGCTTTTGGAGTCGATTGTTTCGTCGAACCAGAAGGTTTCGCTGCTTGCGACGCTTTCTCTTGTGCTGCCTGCTGAGCCGCTGCTTCTTTAGCTGCTTGTTGCTCAGCTTCTTTTTGAGCCGCTGCTTGAGCTGCTTCAGCTTCTGCTCGCGCTTTTGCTTCACGTGCTGCTTGAGCTTGACGCTCTTTTTCGATACGTGCTTCACGTTCACGTGCTGCCTTTTCAGCTGCAATCGCTTTTTCTTGAGCAATCAGAATTTGCTGGACTTCTTTTGCATCCATCAATTGTGTTTCAAATTTCTCTTTTTTCTTACGTAATTCTTTTAAGCGTTTGTTTCGCTCTTTTAATTGCGATTCAAGTTCTGCTTGTTGGCGTTTCAATTCTTGCTTTTCAACAACCAATTGTGCTTTCTTGTCTTTCACTTCTTGTTGTGCATCCGCTAATTGCTTTTGCGTATTTTGATAATCCGTGATCATTTTATCATCTTGCTTTGAAATCGATTTTCCGGCCATGACACGGCTAACAAGGTCACCGACGTTTTTTGCCCCAAAAATGACTTCTTCCCATTTAATCGAGTTCCCGTCATTTTCTTGCATGACACGAAGACGATCCCCAAGTAGTTTTTCTTGGCGTTTTAATTTCGCTTTATACTTTTCGATTTCTTTTCCAAGTTGAACGATTTCTCGTTCCGTCGCCTTAATTTGACGATCTTTCGTTTCGACAGCAAAGATCTTTTCATTCAAGGCTTCGTCTAATCGATTGACTTCTTGTTGCGTCTTAGAAATTTTTTGACCCTCCTGATTAACGGAAGACTCTAAGTTTTTTTGTTTTTTAGCATTGTCTTGTTGCTGTTGTTCGTTTTTAGCTTTCTGTTCACTTAAATCGTCAGCTGCTGCAAAATGAGGTGCTGATGAAAGAACTAGTGCGGAAACGATGAGCGACGCGAACGTTTTTTTCATGTAGTATTCCCTCTTTTTCTCTAGTAGTATGTCGATGCATTATATGGAATAACAGTTACGTTAAAATTAAATTCTATAATAGTTTTTCTTATTTATAGGAACGTTTTTGATTATAGCATTCATTCCTCTTCCATAATATTTCAGTGATATTTCATTTTAAATAAATTGTTCCTCTTCTATGTAATAGAAAATGATGGAAAACAGCTTCCCATTGCAACTTTGATTCATTTTTGGGAAACTGAAGCGAATGGAGGGAAACATCAGATGAAACTAGATCATACCGGCATCGCCGTTCGCGATATGCAAGAAGCAATCTCATTTTATACAAAAGTACTTGGTGGAACATTAACAAAAGAGTACTCAAACCCCGCACCTGGTGTCGCTTCCAACATCGCCGTCATCGAGTTCGATGATGCGCATATCGAGCTGTTGACACCAACTAGCCAGGATAGTCCAATCGCTCGTTTTTTAAAACAACGTGGAAAAGGAGTCCATCACATTGCCTACCGTGTTGATGATTTAGATCAAGCAATCGCCGAAGCAAAACAACAAGGCTTAACATTTTTAGAAGATACGTATCGAACGACGCCGTTTGGACGACGACTGATTTATATGAACCCTCGTCATTCACATGGGGTTATCACGGAACTCTGTGATTATCCAGAGAACTCATAAAAAAATCAGCACTGCGACAACGCAGTGCTGATTTTTGTTTTATACGATTAGCCGAGTTTTGCAACGATTTCTCGATTGAATGCAGGAATGTCATCCGGTTGTCGACTTGAGATAAAATTATCATCAACGACGACTTCTTCGTCCGCGAAATCTACTCCAGCATTTTCTAGGTCGATGCGAATTGATTTATAACCTGTCATTTTTCTTCCTTTAACGATTTTGGCGTTAATCATCAACTGAGGTCCATGACAGATCGAGAAGATCGGTTTTTTTGACATATCGAATTCTTCGACGAATGAGACGAAACGCTCATCTTCGCGTAGTAAATCTGGTGAAAATCCACCTGGTATCAAAAGGGCATCATAGTCTGCCGCCGATGTCTCATCAATTGAGAGATCAACGGTTACTTTTGCATCTTCCTGTTTACCAACAAGCTCTGCACCTTTTTTGGCACCAATGACAGTAATGTCGTGCCCCGCTTCTTTTAACGCATCAACCGGTCCAGTGAATTCTACATCTTCAAAATGATCGGCGAGTACGACTGCTACTTTTTTAGACATGTGATTCATCTCCCAAGTTGTTTGAATTTAAATCGGATCTTCTCCGCGATCTCGTGGAGAAACCGGATCATCTGGCATCTCGTTTTTCCCTTTTAGGATTTCCTTTTGTTGCTCCTCTGTCAGTTTCCGTTCTTTATCAGACAGACGATCCCGTTCATCTTCCAATTTTTCATTTGGACGATCGGTTTCTTTTGGTGCCATCGAAAACCCTCCTTAAGGATGCATTTCTTATAACGAATCGACGACTTTAACAGAAAGGTCAACATCGATGTTGCCACGAGTCGCTTTTGAATACGGGCAGAAATTGTGTGTCTTCTCAAGTAGTTCTTCTGCTTCTTCTTGCGATACCCCAACGACTTCGACGACGAGTTTCGCCGCAATTTTCACACCGTTATCCGCTTCGTCCTGTAAGAGGCTGACTTCTGAATTCGTCCGCGTCTCGACTCGTTTTTTCGCTTGGCGCGCCATCAAATTGTAGGCACCATCAAAACAAGCGGCATATCCTGCTGCGAATAACTGTTCCGGGTTTGATGTCGGAATGTCTTCTTTGCCTTTTGTTCCAGGCATGACTAAATCAAGATTAATGACGTTATCATCTGAAGCGACTTTCCCGTCGCGACCACCGACTGCAGATGCGCGTGAAGTAAGAATGACGTTTGACATGATAGAAAACCCCTTTTCCTGTTGAATTAAAAAAAGACTTTTTTGCCACATAAACAGTAATACCCGTCACTGGCGGAGATAAACACAAGGAGTGTTCAATCCCTTTACCCTGCCATTCTTTCAATAACGAAAAAAGACGATGAACTTAATGTCCATCGTCTTTTGATTTTGCTATTTTATCCGATATCCTCTGTTGCAACTTCTTCTTGATCAGGCAATTGAAGATAAATCGACTTCACTTGGTGGTTATCGACTTCCATGACCTTGATCGTATACGCTTGATAGCGGAATTCTTGACCACTTGATACTTCTGTATCCTGTGCCATGACCCAACCACCAATCGTATCAATATCTTCTTCTTCGATACCTAGGTTAAAGCGTTCATTTAAGTCATCAATCAAGACACGACCTGAAATCCGGTATAATCGCTCATGAATCTGTTCGATATCCGCTTTCTCATCTTTATCGAATTCATCTCGGATTTCTCCGACGATTTCCTCCAATATGTCTTCCATTGTGATGACACCAGCTGTCCCTCCGTATTCATCAATGACGAGTGCCATTGGCGTCCGTTCCACTTGCATCTTCAGCATCGCGTCTTGAAGAGGTGAATACTCGGATACGATCGGCAAGTTGTGGATATAATAACTTAATGCTTTCCCCTTGTTCGCCATATGGTCCGTAAATAATTGTTTTGCATTGATGAAGCCAAGTATTTTATCCTTATCTCCTTCTTCCGCTACCGGATAACGTGTGAACTGATACTCTTCAACGAGACGAATAATGTCCTCCATCGATGCATCGTTCGAAATCGTGATTAAATCTGTCCGCGGTAACATGATGTCTTTCGCGATCCGCTCATCGAACGAGAAGATATTTTGCATGTAGGAAAGTTCAGTCTGGTTGATTTCTCCACTCTTGTAACTCTGCGTCATGATGATTTTAATTTCTTCTTCCGAGTGAACTTCTTCGTGACCAGCAGGTTCAACACCAAACAAACGAAGAATGATCCGGGCTGAACCGTTCAATGTCCAAATGAAAGGTTTCATGACCTTACCGAACCAATAAAGCGGTGGTGCGAGTAACATCGTGATGGCTTCCGTCTTTTGAATAGCCAAGGACTTAGGAGCTAGTTCTCCAAGCACGACATGAAGAAACGTTACAATTGAGAATGCAAGGACGAACGAAATGATCGTCGAAACGGAGTTTGGGATGTCGATTTCTTCGAACAACATACTGAGAATCGCACCTACCGTCGATTCTCCTAACCACCCGAGACCAAGCGCTGTCACGGTAATTCCAAGTTGACAGGCTGATAAATAATAATCCAAATTCTCAAGCAGCCTTTTCGCTACTTTCGCAGTCTTGCTTCCTTCTGTAATCAACTGATCGATTCGAGACATTCGCATTTTGACGACCGAAAATTCGGCGGCAACAAAAAAAGCGGTTAAAATGATGAGTAGTGCAATGACGAGTAGTCGAATAATGATCGTCGTCGTGTCGAATGTCTCCATTGAGTGTGTACTGTCCAATCGTTTCCCCGAAGAAAGGGGATTCACCTCCATTAATATAAAGCCAGATGCAAAGGCATCTGGTCGTTTACAGCAAAAAGAAGCTTTATTCTTTCAAAGCTTCCTTACTTTTTCATATTCATACTATAACGGAACTTTTGCAAAATGTGTACTTGAAGACACGATTTCAATCGGTCAGACCACGTATAGGATGAAGATTACAATCATGAGCAACATCGCGATTCCCTTTAACAACGCACTTGATAAGATACCGAGAACCGTACCGATTCCTACTGAAACGGCTGTTTGCCATGTTTTTTTACTAATGATTTTTTCCGTCAAGATGGCAAAGACGAACGGGAAAATCAATAGTCCGATTCCTGGTAAAATAAACGGTCCAGCAATCAATCCCACTGTCGTCGCGATTTTAGCCGCTTGAGATCCTCCCCGTCGATCAACAGTGTAGGCGCTGACGAGATAATCCAGTGTGAACAAGAGAATGATGAAAATCGCTTGAATCACCCAAAAACTAATCGATAATTCAGAGAAACCGAATCCGAATCCATAAATCAAAAAGCCTACTACTAAAATCGGCGCACTTGGGATGATCGGATATACGAGTCCTGCAAAAGCGACGAGAAAACACACGACGATTAGACTCCATAATAAAATTGTCACTTCCATCCCTCCCTTCTTCTAAAGTTCTTGCTTTTATTACGAACGTGAAGAGGCAAAGGTTTCATCAAGCGCTTGTTTCAATCGTCCTTCTAAAAAAGAACGATCCCACTCATTTTTATAGCATTATATTGGTTAAATTCCTGGTTTAAAGTTCTTTAAAACCCGCTTGACTGACTGATTTTGAGCAATATGTTTGGTAGAAGTGTATGGATGTGTTTTACTTCTTTTCATAACGTGAATAACTTAATTGTTATAATAACGAATGGAGGATGAAATGAGATGGCTCAACAAAACGAAGCTACATTGCATACGGATTTTACGAAGATTTATATTGACGGTCAGTGGCGCACAGGCGCAAGTGACAGCAACATGACGAACACAAATCCATTCACTGGAGAAGAGCTCTTTACGATCTCTGCCGCGAACCAACAAGATTTAGATGACGCGTATGAAGCGGCTCAAGTTGCTCAAAAAGACTGGGCGAAAGTTCCTGCCTTAAAACGCCAAGGTCTCATCGAAAACTTCCTGAAGGTGTTGTACGAAGAAAAAGAGACTATCATCGATTGGCTAATCAAAGAGTCAGGAAGTACACGTATTAAAGCGGAAGGTGAATTCCTTGCCTCAGTCTTGATCGTAAAGGAAGCTGCTACCTTCCCATTACGGATGCACGGTGAAATTCGTCCATCGGTCGTACCAGGCAAAGAAAACCGAATCTATCGTAAAGCACTTGGCGTCATCGGTGTCATCAGTCCATGGAACTTCCCGTTCCACTTAGCTGTGCGGTCGATCGCTACTGCTATCGCTATTGGGAATGCAGTCGTCGTTAAACCGGCAACAGACACACCTGTCTCAGGCGGTTTAATTTTCGCTAGCCTGTTTGAAAAAGCTGGATTACCAAAAGGTGTTTTAAATGTTATCGTCGGTCGTGGTTCAGAAATCGGTGACGCCATCGTCGAACACCCTGTCCCACGCTTGATTTCCTTTACAGGATCAACTGAAGTCGGTCGCCACATCGGAGAACTTGCCGGTAAACACCTGAAGAAAACAGCGCTTGAACTTGGCGGAAACAACGTCTTCGTCGTACTTGATGATGCTGATCTCGATCGTGCGGTTGAATCTGCTGTCTACAGCAAGTTCTATCATCAAGGTCAAATCTGTATGTCGACGAACCGAATTCTTGTCGCTTCTTCGATTCATGATGAGTTCGTCGAAAAATACGTTGCTCGTGTGAAAGAATTACAGTATGGTGATCCATCACATGACCGGACACAAGTCGGACCACTCATCAATCAATCACAAGTCGAACGCATCCTTGAAGATCTTGAAAAAACAAAAGCTGCCGGTGCAACCGTTCGTGTAGGTGGAGAAGCAAAAGACAACGTCATTGCGCCAACTGTCGTCACAGGCGTCACGAACGATATGCCGCTTGCTAAAAATGAAATCTTTGGACCAGTTGCCGTCATCATCCCATTCGATACAGATGAAGAGGCACTTGAAATCGCAAACTCTCTTCCATACGGATTGAGTGGTGCAGTGCACGGTTCATCTATTGAACGTGCGACCGCTTTTGCACTGGAAGTCGAGACAGGTATGATTCACATCAACGACCAATCGGTCAACGATGAGCCACATATGCCATTTGGTGGTGAAAAAGATTCAGGACTTGGTCGCTTTAACGGTGAATGGGTACTTGAAGAATTCTCAACTGTACAATGGTTGTCCGTCATGCATGATCGCCGCCAATACAAACCATTCTTTGAATAAATAATCGAGAGCAGGGAACTCTTCCCTGCTCTACATACTTAAAAAAGGAGCTGAACGGTTATGCCATTATTACGATTCGACGTCATTGAAGGACGTTCTGAAGAAGAGTTGAACGTGTTACTCAACACTGCACATGACGCGATGGTCGAAGCATTCGACGTGCCGGAACGTGATCGGTATCAAATCGTGCATACACACAAAGCCCACGAAATGGTCATTCAAGATACAGGTCTTGGTTTTAAGCGGAGTAAAGATATCGTCCTTATCAGTGTGACAAGTAAAACGCGGACGAAAGAGAAGAAGCAACGTCTCTATCAATTGCTCGCTGAACGATTAGAAGCAAATTGTGGACTTGCTCCGACTGATTTAATGGTTTCAATCGTCGAAAATGATGCGGCAGACTGGAGTTTCGGTCTCGGTGAAGCACAGTTTTTAACAGGTAAACTATGAGCGTTCAACAAATGAAACAATTAAAGGGGGGTGTGTTACCGATGATTTCCGGTAACACACCCCCCTTTTTCTTCATTCATTAAACTATTAACATAAACCCTAACATGACTTATTCCACAGTGACTTCGACCTTCTCACGGGGATTTTCTCGCTGTAACGGCGCTTTCCAACTAAACTGATCAGGTTCTGGAACGAAATCGAGACCTCCTGGATGAAACGGTTGGCAACGGAGCAAACGGCGTGTCGTCAAATAACTCCCTTTTACTGCACCATGACGTTCAATTGCCTCCATCCCGTAATGGGAACACGTCGGATAGAATCGACATGTGGCTGGTTTCATGGGAGAAATGACTTTTTGATAAAAGCGAATGCCTCCCATTAAGACACGTTTCATAACGTCCCTTCTTTCTTCTTTTTTTCTAGTGTAACGCATCTGTCCATCATTTTCAGATGTTCTGCTTTATACTATAAGCAGATTTAAAAGAAGGATGTGTTGAGATGAAGGCATTAACATTCCACGAATTCGGAGGTTCTGATGTATTACGCTTCGAAGACGTGCCAACGCCAACAATCAGCGAACAGGAAGTTCTGATTGAAATGAAAGCGATCGGTCTGAATTTTGCAGATATTTATCGTCGAAAAGGAAACTATCATTTAGAAGGACAGCCTCCCTATATTTTAGGTTACGAAGGAGCAGGAGTCATCACCGCAATCGGTGCAGCCGTTTCAACGTTCCATGTAGGTCAACGGATTGCTTTTGCGGACGTTCCGCTTGCGAACGCTGAGTACGTGGCGGCACCCGTTGATAAATTGATTCCGCTTCCTGACGGTATCTCATACGAAACAGCAGCTTCTGTCTTATTACAAGGATTGACGGCACATTATTTGACTCGCGACAGTTATCACGTTCAACCAGGAGATACCGTCTTAGTTCACGCTGCTGCCGGTGGCGTGGGGCAATTACTGACACAACTCATTCGTTTACTTGGTGCAACTCCGATTGGCTTAACTTCTTCTCCCGATAAGGCACAGATCGCAAAAACTGCCGGTTGTGAGTCTGTCTATTTGTACTCAGAGAACTGGGTCGAGCAAGTGCTTACACAAACTTCTGGTAGAGGGGTCGATGTCGTTTATGAGTCTATCGGTTCTACGCTAATGGCCAGTTTCCATGTAACGAAAGTACATGGGACCGTCGTCTTCTATGGTATGGCAGGCGGTGATCCCGCACCTGTCGATCCACGTTTTTTAATGGATACGTCCAAAACATTAACAGGTGGCGACCTTTGGAATGTGTTAACGTCTTCTGAGGAACGCATCCGCAGATCGGGTGAGCTGTTTGATTGGATTTTATCTAGTCACCTTAACCTGTCCTCTCCGACAATTTTTGCTTTATCTGATGGAAAAGCAGCGCATGACTTTTTAGAAAGCCGACGTAGTACAGGAAAGTTACTGTTAATTCCTTAATCATTTTCTAGAGACGACTCTCCGTGAGTCGTTTTTTTGTGTGAAATTGGAATTATCGATTGATTTTTTATAATGAAGAGAGTAAAGTAAATCTCATCAAAACCTAAAACTCAAATTAGTTTTGAGTTTTAGAAAGGGGATTTGTATTTATGTTTCGCTCAGAATGGAAGAAATTGAAGAGTCCGATGATGATCGTCGTTATTCTAGCCCTCATCCTCGTACCGTTTCTTTACAACTCCATCTTCTTATCTGCATTCTGGGACCCGTACGGTCGTACAGAAGATATTAAGGTAGCTATCGTCAACGAAGATCAGGCGACAAAGTTTAAAGGAGAGAAAGTCGACATCGGGGATCAATTCGTCGATAAACTCAAAAAAAATGATGATTTTGATTGGCAGTTCTTGTCTCAGGATAAGGCAGAGAAAGAATTGCGTGACGGAAAAGTCTACATGACAGTCGTCATTCCAAAGAATTTTTCTAAAAATGCAACGACCCTACTCGATGATCACCCTAAGAAGATTGAGTTAGAATATTACTTGAATCCAGCGAAAAACTACTCGGGAACACAAATTTCGAGTACTGCCGCAAAACAGTTAAACGAAAAAATCCGAAAATCCGTTACGAAACAATATAGTAGTGCTATATTCGGTGCGTTAAAGAAAATCGCAAACGGAATGGAAAAAGCGTCGGACGGTTCCTCTAAACTCGAGGACGGTAACCATAAAACAGCGGATGGCGCTAGAACACTAGCAACAAATCTTGGAAAACTCGCAGATGGCAGTCTGACACTGTCCGAAAAACTCGGGGAAGCGAATCAAGGTTCGAAAAAACTGAGTGATGGTGTCACGACACTCGACGAAAAGACCACCCTCTTCGCTCAAAAAACGGATGAGCTATCTTCTGGATTGAACACACTCGATGAAAACGGTGGCAATTTACAGGCAGGTGCCGCGCAACTTCAAGAAGGCGCAACAAAACTCAGCGGTGGCTCAACACAGGTACGCCAAGGGGCAGAACAACTGGCTGCGGGTACTGCTCAGCTTAATGAAAAAATTCCTCAGTTGACGGACGGATTAAATCAACTGGATGAAAAAGCACAAGCTGCGAATGCCTTTTTAACACAACTCAATCAAGATGCTGAACAGGCGAAACAGGACTTACGGGCCCGTCGCGAAGCACTTGAGGCAAACGTCGCTCAACTAAAAGAAGTTATTTCTGCTTCTGAACAGTTATCAGATGAAGAAAAACAAACATTACTCGGTTCTATTGGTTCATTAGAAGAAAATATTCAAAGTCTTGCTGCCCAAGAAGGTGCAATTGATCAGAGTCTTGCTCAAGCAACAGAAGCAACGAAGAAAATCGGTCAACTCGCCGCAGGTGGTCAGCAAGTCCAGTCTGCTGTATCGCAACTAAACGCTGGACAATTGAAGCTCGTCGATGGTGCGAAACAAGTCGAGTCTGGCGCACAACAATTAGCTAGTGGACAACAGACGTTCAATGAAAAACTCGGTCAGTATACTGCGGGTGTGCATAAAGCCGCAACAGGCGGTGCCCAACTAGCTGACGGCGCAAACCAACTGTCAGATGGTACACATCAACTTCAAGCTGGGGCTAGCGCGTTGAATAACGGATTAGGACAATTGGCATCTGGTTCTTCTACGATTACAGATGGTATCGGCAAAACGACCGAGGGTGCTTCAAAAATCGCGGATGCCAACACGAAACTTGAAGATGGAGCTAAAACACTGAAGGATGAGCTCAGCAAAGGAGCTAAAGACGCGACGGTCAAGCCGACAAAAGAGCGGGATAATATGCTAGCAGAACCCGTCGTCTTAAAAGAACATGACTATTCGACTGTCAACAATTACGGTTCTGGTTTATCAGCTTATATCCTTAGTATTGCCTTGTTCGCAGGTGCCTTGATGTTCTCTTCGGTCTATCAGATTCGTCCCGAACATGGTGAGAGTCTGACATGGCGCTTCCTCGTCGGTAAATTATCACTTATCTTACCGATTGGCGCATTACAAGGTGTCGCAGCGGCCACAGCAATCGTCTATGTGCTGGATGCTGATGTCGCGAGTGTCCCTGCGCTCTATGGATTCGCTGCCTTGACAGGTATGACGTTCATTACCATTCTGTTCACGCTCGCGATGCTACTCGGTCGCGTCGGACAGTTCCTTGCCTTCTTACTACTCCTTCTTCAAATCGGTGGTAGTGGTGGAACGTTCCCTGTCGAAATGACGCCAGGGTTCTTCCAAGCGATTCACGCTTTCTTACCGATGACATATTCGGTCGGTGGATTCCGCGAAGCGCTTGGACTCGGTGTGACGGATGCCCTCGTATCCAATAGTCAAGTCCTTGCGACCATATTAGTCGTCGCATTAATCATCAGCTTCGTTGGAGGGCTCGGAGCCAAACGGATTCTACTCTCAACGAAAGCGAGACGAAAACAACATGACACAGTCTGATAAAGAAACTTTGATACTCGACTCAGCAATGGCTTGCTTTTCAGAACTCGGTTATAAGGGAACGACGATCGAGCGTGTCGCCCGACGCGCTCATGTCGGAAAACCAACCGTCTATCAATTGTTCGAAAGTAAACTCAATCTGTTTGAATCACTCGTAACACGTGTGTTGCAAGAGATGAAAGAAGAAGCAGAACGCGCTTACGTCGAACAGGCGACCGTAGAAGAAAATAAACAAGCAATGATCGACGCCATCGTCTATCATCAGCAACAACACTTATTCATTCTTCAAATCATCGAAGAAACACGCAACTTAAAATTACAAGAGATGCAGGAATTACGGATGCGGATTGAACGACATGTCGTCGAATATATCAAGACATTACTTGAGACTCGTCTTGGTCAAGACGATCGCGACATACCGGTCGATGTCACGGCCTTCCTGATCTTTCGAACGTATATCGCGTTGATCGCCGAATGGCCATCGATTGCGCGTCCACTTGAACTCGATACGATTCGACGTGCCATGTTGCGCGTTCTATGAATAAAAAACCGCTGATCCATGGATCGACGGTTTTTTATTATTCAATTCTTTTTCTAAATCACGTGTCGCTTGGCTGGATAAGACTGTTTTTTCATCCATTTCCCAAAGCGTCTTCTCGGCTTTAGCAAAACATGCGCCACATAATGCTTCCACTCGTAAGCAAGCAACATGACGATCAATCCGATGCAAAAGAATAGCAACATGGACCAACTGAATGGTTGCGCGATGATATACCCACTTATTCCAATCAGTAATACAAGCATGATTAAAATATCTGGAAACAGAAAAAAACGGCGATACATATCTGACATGAATTCCTCTCCTTTTCCTTCATTACAGCGTTTAGTCGTACGTTCATCGATTCGTCACGTTTTTTCCTGCAAGACATATAGTCATCTTTGCTCCTTCCCTTATACTAAAAAAGGAATGGAGTGATGATCGTTTTGAGTTTATCGACCGGAATCATCTTTGTATTACTCGCTTATACACTTATGTCGCTTTACGACATGTGGCAGGTTTACCGGACAACGAGCAAGCTCTGGATATTTGTTTTATTTCTTGCAACACTGATCAGTCTTGTTCTTGCCTTTTTCGTGGCCCCTGTACTTGCACTATTCTTCTACTGGTCACGCCACTCGTTGAAACGAAATATCGGTATCCTGTTACTGATTATCGTCTGCCTCGTCTCAATCATGACGAAACTGTCTGCATGATCGACTTCCTTCATGATCTATTCATGAAGGTTTTTTTCATGATCTATTTCCGAAGAAGAGACGTCGCATCAATTCACGTTCCGGCATTTCTGTTGTATTGAGTACATTTAGAAATGGGCGGTCATCGTAAGGAATCGTCAGGATTTCCGAACGAACTTGTCCTTTTTCTAAAGTGAGGATTGCTACTGGGGCAAGAGCTGTTTCCTGACATCCGACCGCTCCAGGGTTGATGTACAGCGTTTGCTCCGTCTCAACTTGTTGTGCTGGATGGTGGTGACCAAAGCCAATGATTCGCGCCTCATTTCCAGAAAAAAGGACGGGTAAGTTTTCTTTTGTTCCATCCACTGCTGGCTTTAAGGGTTCCTCACCGATTTTTTTCGTCTGATCGGCATAGGCATAATGTGTCAGATACATCGTTTGTTCCTGATGGGTGACATTCAATTCACGCGGTAAACGCTCCAAATAACTCTGATTCTCCTGCGTCAATGAATCTGCAATCCATTGATGATGCTCTTTCGCATGTTGGTAACTAGCGGGATAGACATCCCCATGAATCAAAGCAAGGACGCATTCATCATGGTTTCCAGAAACCGTCTGAATATCAGGCCGCTGCCTTAACAAATTGATGACCTCATTATGTTCAGGTCCGATACCGACGAGATCACCGAGGCAATATACAGCATCGATGTCTGAAGACTGATCGAGATAGGACAACACGGCACGCAATGCTGAAGCATTCCCGTGAATATCTGTAAAAATCATTACTTTCATGTAAACGCCTCCATTGTTAGTACATTAGGATTTCCCGATGATAGCGTGAATTCCTATTAGATTTAGAGAAAAAATAAATTGTCAGAAAATATTGATTATTGATCAGAAGCATGTTAGGCTTAGAAAAATTCACAGAGAGGGGCACGATTGAATGATTCCGACGCAACAGCCATTTAACCAAGCCGGACGACTGATTATTCTATGCATAAGGGACTGAAAACTTTTCCGATGATGAAACGGAAATGATTTTTGGGCCCTCCTTTCGATGCATCGAACGAGGCGCCCGCACAGAATGAGTGGCGCCTATCCCAAAATGGATAGGCTTTTTTCATGGCAAAAAATAGAGATAGATAGAGAGAGGATGACAACGTTGAAAGAATATGCGATGGATCGAATGGTAAAAGTATCAGCTGGAATGGCGAATGCCGTTCTTGTAACACTTGGTGTCGGACTCCTGATTGAGACGCTCGGTAATTTTTTACATATCCAAATGCTGCTGACGATTGGCGGCGTCGCAAAAGTACTGCTTGCTCCTGCACTCGGTGCCGGTATCGCCTTTCAACTCGGAGGAAACACACTTGTCCTGTTCAGCGCGATGATCGCAGCGACGATTGGTGGTGCTGCGCTTCAATCGACTGCTTCTGGACTCGTTCTTGTACCCGGTCAGCCAATCAGTGCGTTACTCGCAGCTGCGGTCGCTGTATACGTTGGAAAACGCATGACTGGAAAAACGAAATTTGACATGATGGTCATCCCGATGAGTGCTGTCCTTGCTGGTGGCGTGACCGGCATCGGTGCTGCTGCCGTAACGACGCCACTCCTTACAAAATTCAGCGCTATGATCACCGCTTCAGTCGAGTCGTCTCCCATTGCTACGTCCCTTGTCATTGCACTTATCTTTAGCGTCTTATTGATGTCTCCTGCTTCGTCTGCAGCACTCGCTATTGCTTTACAGCTTGATCCTGTGGCAAGTGCCGCTGCACTCATTGGCTGTTCCGCTCAATTCGTTGGCTTCACATTGATGGCATATCGTCAGACGGATCCCGGTGGTTTAATTGCTTCATTCTTTGTCACACCTAAAGTACAATTCCCGAATATCGTTAAAAATCCACGTCTTGTCGTTGCACCGTTTCTCGCAGCGATGATTTCAGCTCCTGTAGCGACGCTTCTTCTCTCTTTGAAAGTACCATATGAACTCGCTGGACTCGGTTTAAATTCGATGATTGCGCCACTCAATATCTTCGTCAACCAAGGTCCTCAGGCGTTCCTTATCTTCTTCTTGACTGGTGTCGTTTTACCTGGCGTCTTGACACTCGTCTTCTATCGATTGACAACTGTCGCAGGCTGGACGAAGCGTGGCGATCTTCATCTCGAAATCCAATAAAATAATATTTCTACCTTCCAACTATTCTTGATTGATTTCGGGAATAGTTTTTTTTAATGCAAAAAAAAATCGTTCCTTCGAAAAGGAACGATTTCGGTATGATTCTGACTGGGCTCGAACCAGCGACCTCTACCCTGTCAAGGTAGCGCTCTCCCAGCTGAGCTACAGAATCATGCTGTGTTGTTACTGGGTATATTTTTATTATAGCAGCATATTGAAAGGTGTAAAGCCTTTTTAACAAAAAAAATTATCTTTTTTCAAAAAGATCTTTTTGAATAAAACAGTTTTAAAGTTGCGGGTTCTATGAGTGTCCTCTACTATGTAAATAAGCACATATAAACGAAAGGAGTGTTCATATGAACTTTTTAACCCGATTCAGTTTAAAGAATTCGGTGGCTGTTTTCATCATCGCCATTCTTTTAGTTTTAGGAGGCGTCTATTCTTTCTCGAAATTAAAAGTCGATCAGTTCCCAGAAATCGAATTTCCTCAAATCTCTGTTGAAGCAGTATATCCTGGTGCTTCGCCCGACGATGTCGATAAACAAGTCGTCTCGAAGCTTGAAACTGCCTTGAAAGGAATCGAAGGAGCTACTAAGCTGACAAGCTCTTCTTATGAAAGCATCGGTATCTTAAACATCGAATTCCCGTTCGATACTGATATGGATAAAGTCGAACAACAGATTGATGCTGCAATCCAAGATGCGAATCTACCAGAGGAAGCAACAACGAAATTAAATCGTCTGTCCTTTGGATCGTTCCCAATCTATAATATCTCTTTCTTTAGTAAGGATGGTAAAGACATCGAAAAAATCCTCAAGGACGATATCGAACCTGAACTTAATAAGATTCCAGGAATCAATAGCGTTTCCGTTGGTGGCTACAAAGATGATCTCGTTCAAATCACCGTCGATAATCAGAAAGCAACAGAAGCAGGACTCTCGCTCTCAAGTATCAAGGAACAAATCAACGGAAAGTATCTCTCGTTCCCATCTGGTCAGCTATCAGAAAACGATTCAAAAATACCGATTCGCGTTGAGGAAAAACTAGAAAATCTAGATAAACTAAAAAATCTACAATTGACACCCGTTGCAGGTGCGACTAGTTCAGCTAGTAGCGATCAAACAGGTGGTTCATCTGCTGGCGGTCCACCACAAGGTGCAACACAAGGACCACCAAGTACAACAGGTGGAGCAGCTACAGATCAGGCGTCTGAACCTGCAGAACCGATTCGTCTAGAAGATATTGCAAAAATCGAAGCAGTCTCGCAACAAAGCGAAAAAACACGTTACGATTTAAAAGATTCCTTATCGATGGCAATCACGAAAAAACAAGATGCCAATACGGTCGAAATCGCAGATGAAGTCACGAAGATCCTTAATAAATATGACGATCAAGTCGACTATACGATTGGGATCGATTCAGCGAAGGATATCGAGGAATCCGTCGCGACACTCGTCAAAGAAGGATTACTCGGTGCCCTCTTTGCCTCTCTCGCTGTACTCTTGTTCTTACGAAATATTCGCGCAACGATTATTGCCATCGTCTCGATTCCTTTATCGTTGCTAATCGCTGCTATCTTCTTGAACTGGCAAGATATTTCTCTGAACATCATGACACTTGGCGGGATGGCCGTTGCGGTCGGTCGTGTCGTTGATGATAGTATCGTCGTTATCGAGAACATCTTCCGGCGTGTTCGAAAATCCGAATCCGGTATGACGGATGAGATCATCGAACAATCGACAAAAGAGATTTTAAAAGCAATCACGTCATCGACGCTAACGACCGTCGTCGTCTTCCTGCCAATCGGATTCGTCGGTGGAATCACTGGTAAGTTCTTCTTACCGTTTGCTTTGACAATTATTTTCTCATTACTTGCTTCACTACTCGTTGCGATCACGATCGTACCGATTCTTGCGAAATTTGCCTTTAAGAAGGTTCCAGCAGAAGAAAAAGAAGGTGCTCTTCAACGGTGGTATGGCAAGCTGATTGAAAAGTCACTCTCGCATAAGGCGACGATCTTAATTGTATCGTTCATTCTTCTCGGCGGTTCTCTAGCGATCGTTCCACGTCTCGGCTTTACGTTCATTCCGAACGAAGCCTCAAAGACACTAACGGCATCGCTTGAACTTCCGGCTGCCACATCGCTCGAGAAAACGAGCGACGTCTCATTTGAGATGGAAAAGATGTTTGATAAAGAACAAGCAATCGCTGACGTCACGACGTCTGTCGGAGCACGAGACTTTACGACAGGCTTACGTCTCGATAATAAAGCAAGTTATTTCTTGAACCTGAAGGACGGCGCGAACGTTGAGAAAACGATCAAATCACTTGAGACACAAATGGAGGACATCGCTCAAGAGGAAAACGTCAATGTCAAAATCAGCGTAGCTGAATTATCAACAGGTGGTCCTCCGTCGAACAACAACGTCGATGTCGACCTGTTCTCGAACGATCTCGAAGCGCTTCAAAAAGCTGCGAAATTAGTCGAGGATAATATGTCCAAAAATAGTGATTTAAAATATATCACAAACAACTTCAGCGAAAAACAAAAGCAATTCCTCGTTGAAATCGATCCTGAAAAAGCAAGTGATCGTGGACTATCCGGCTTCCAGATCCTTGGGACCGTCAATGATCAAACGAAGCCTGTTACTGTTGGCACGTTGAATCTTGATAATAAAGATCAAGATGTACAATTGTCTTATGAAAAAGGACTCGTTTCGAAGAAAGATCTCGAAGACGTCCAACTGTTCTCAGCAAACGGTCCTGTTGCTCTAAAAGATGTCGCGACCGTCAAAGAAGTTGAGACCTTCACATCAATTCAAAAGCTCGACGGAAAAGTATATGCTCGCGTTTCCGGACAAGTTAAAGGAGACGACGTACAAAACGTTTCTAATGCTGTAAAAACAGAGGTCGAAAAAATTAATTTACCAGACGGTGTCTCGTTGACAAGTGGTGGTGGGAATGATGATACAGTCGAAATCTTCCAGTCCCTCGGAATCGCGATTGTCGTTGCAATCGGGCTTGTTTACCTGACGATGCTGATCACGTTCGGAAAAGCACGAATTCCGTTCATCATCTTGTCTTCACTGATTTTTGTTCCAATCGGTTCACTCGTCACGCTCTTCTTTGCAAATGAACCATTATCGGTCAGTGTCATGATCGGCTTCTTGATGTTAATTGGTATCGTCACCACGAATGCCATCGTTCTCGTCGACCGTATTGGTCAAAACGTTGGTCGTGGTATGCCAATTCGCGAATCATTGATTGAAGCGGGTAAAACACGATTGCGTCCAATCCTGATGACCGCATTCGCAACGATCATGGCATTGGTACCACTCGCATTAACAACTTCTTCAGGGACATTGATCTCAAAAGGTCTCGCCCTAACAGTTATTGGGGGGTTAACGACATCTACGTTGTTAACACTCATCATTGTTCCAGTCGTCTATGAACTGTTCTTCTTCAAAAAAGCGAAAAAAGAACGAACAACCAATTAAGTGAACATCAAAAAAGCCCATCGCTTGGATTGCGATGGGCTTTTTATAGTGTGAGGCTTATGATTCCAACGGTTCATCCGTCTGCTCCAATGTACCGTCATGTTCAGCTACCAATCAGCATGCCGGTCATTGTCAAACAGTCCATCTCTTTCATTCAAGACGAATAATAGATGAATCCAACACCCTCTATTTATCATGTTTTAAGATGTCGAAGTCTTTACTGGTTTCCAAGGAGCAAGATGAAAATACTCTTCCATTGTCAACCCACTGAGTTTCAGGCGAGCAGCAAGCGTCGCCCCTACATAACGGTAGTGCCAGCTTTCATACGTATAACCTGTCCACGATTCTTTACCAGATGGATAACGAAGATGGAAACCATACCGGTGCGCATTCGCGAACAGCCATTTCGCCTCTTTCGTCTTCGCAAAACTGAACATCGCGTATTTAGAAGAATCTGCTCCCCCTATATCAAAAGCGAGTCCTGTCTGATGTTCGCTTTTTCCTGGCTCCGCACTATAAGTACTCGCTTTTTCATATCCATCTCGCGCGACATATTTATCAAACAATGCCTTTTGATAAGCGTACGAACGGTATGTACTAAATGCGACCAGCGTAATCCCCTCTTTTTTTGCTGTCAAGCGCATTTTCTCAAAAGCTGCACGCGCTTGCTGATTCTCTCCAGGAGCGTACGTCGAACGGAGTGCTAAGTTCTTATTCGCGATGAGTGTCTTGCCAATACGTTTCCCACCGATTTGTTCATCCGTCAACAGATATTTCGTACTCGCATAGCCAATCTTCGTTCCGTACTGTATTTTGGACCACGTACCGATTTTTGATAGTTCTGTTACATAAATCCCTGTCGGAATGACTGCAATACTCGGTTGCTCGACTGATGTCCCTTGACGTAAATGAAGGGATGTCTTGGCTTGACGATAAGAAGAAGTCGCCGCCTCAGCTTCTGATATATAAGTCGACGTACAGGCTACCGTCAATGCCAATGTCGTGATGAATGTCTTGATGTATTTCATGAATCGTGTATCTCCTTTATGCATGAGGATCTGCATCCATATTTTAGATTAGAATACCATTATTTTTTTCAAACAGGGTTCATTCGGAATGCTTGTCATGAAAATGAAGTATTTCTGAAGTTTTCTAAATGTAGCTTAAGGGTGAATTGCAATGGGTAAATAACGTTGAATGCGCTTTCGAAACAAGTTCTGAAACAGAAAGGAGGAGCGTACGTGACATTGTGGGAATGGATCTTCAGCATTGGTAGCGTCTGTTGGATTAGTGAAATGATTCGTTTTCGGAATCGATCCGATTCCCAGTCGGGCGCCGCAGAACAAGTAAGTTTTTATTTGATTTTCCTTGTCTTGAGTGGAACGATCGTCTGCTCTTTCCTCTTTGCGGACGAAACTGTTTCTCCCTGGTTGCGCATCACTTCCTGCCTGCTGTTGTGGAGTGGAGTCGCTTTACGCCTTTGGGGAATTCTCCACTTAAAACAACAATTCACTCGTCACGTCGTCGTCGCAGCTGATGACAAGCTTGTCAGTAGTGGTCCTTATCGTTTCTTGCGCCATCCATTGTACAGTGGATTATTGTTGATCACGATCAGCTTTCCTCTGTTCACGGGACAAATGGTCTTATTCGCTTTCGCTGGAGTGCTCATGTTCTTTTTCCTACTCTATCGAATCCGGATCGAGGAAGCGATGTTGACAAAAGGTTTCGGACCTGCCTATACGATGTGGGCTGCAAAACGAAAACGTTTGATTCCATTCATCTATTAAAAGGAGAAGTGATCCATTTGAAGAAACGTGCAATCGTCATTGGAGCTGGTCTTGCCGGTATGTCTGCTGCCATTCGTTTAGCTGGAGATGGTTACGCAGTCACGATGCTTGAAAAAAATGCAAACGTCGGTGGGAAACTAAATCAGCGCAGCGGGAAAGGATTTACTTTTGATACTGGTCCATCGATTTTAACGATGCCTTGGGTACTCGAACAACTCTTCTCAAGTGTTCATCGTAACTTAGATGATTACTTAGAAATCGAACGCATTGAACCGCAATGGCGTACTTTTTTTGAAGATGGAACAAAAATCGACGTCAAAGGTGACTTACCTGGAATGCTTGAAGAAGTCGAGCAAATTTCGTCACGAGCGGATTTCGTCGAATTGTTCCGGTACTCAAAACAAATGTATGACTTATGTCTCGACAGCTTTTATAAATACAGTCTCGAAGATTTAAAGGACTTAAAAAAATACCATACGATGTCTGATTTATTAAAGATGGACCCGATGAACACCGTCGCGACCGGAACAAAAAAACACCTCAATAATCCGTATCTCGAACAGCTGTTCAACTACATGGTCATGTATGTCGGTTCCAACCCTTATCAAGCGCCAGCCGTCTTCAATCAAATGATTTATGTACAGATGGGGCTTGGCATCTATTATGTTAAAGGCGGGATGTATCAAATCGCGCGTGCTATGAAACGATTGCTTGACGAGCTCCGCGTCACGGTGCATCTCAACTCACCGGTTGAACAAATCGTCCTTGAAAATAAAAAAGCAGTTGGTGTCCTTTCGAATGGTACGTTCCATGCAGCCGACATCGTCGTCTCAAATCTTGAGGTCATCCCGACTTACGAACGAATCGTACCTGAGAAAAAAGCCCGGAAGCAGGCAAAAAAATTACAGGCATCGTTTGCTCCCTCTGTTTCTGGACTCGTATTATTACTTGGTGTGAACCGTGAGTATAGTGGACTAGCACATCACAACTTCTTTTTCTCAGAAAATCCAGAGCGCGAATTCGCTCAAATGTTCAAAGAAGGAACGCCTCCTGAGGATCCGACGATTTATGTCGGTGTCTCGTCAAAATCCGACGCTTCCCAAGCTCCTGAAGGGAAGGATAACTTATTCGTCTTGACACACGTTCCACCGCTCACACTCCAAAAAGGTGAGGTCGACTGGGATGCTTATCGTGAAGTTGTTCTTGATAAACTCGAACGAATGGGACTTTACGGTCTTCGGGAATCAATCGAGTTTGAATATCGCTTCACCCCAGAAGATTTGAAGGACTTATATGGTCCAAACGGTGGATCGATTTATGGTGTCGCAGCTGATCGGAAGAAAAATGGTGGATTCAAGATTCCATCGAAGAGCGAGTTATACGAAGGACTTTATTTCGTCGGTGGTTCGACACACCCAGGCGGCGGTGTGCCGATGGTCACCTTATCCGGTCAATTAACAGCGGATTTGATCCGAAAACATGAAGGTGCTATTCCTACGCCTTAAGATTTCTTTGATTACAAAAGAGACGGAAACTGATTTACTCATCAGTTCCGCCTCTTTTTTACTTTACATTCGTCAAAAGTGGTACGACGTGAATATCTACCTCTCCTCCTGATTTCACTTCCAACCGGCACACGGCTGGCATCGGTAAGGATTTCCAAAATGTATAATCAAATGTCGGATCGAATGTTTCGAGAAGTAACACCATGATGTTTCCATGTGTTCCAAGAACAACTATTTCGTCGGAATGCTTCTCCACCAGTTCATCGATGAATTGCCGAATGCGTTGCGCTGCTTCTTTGTTCGTTTCGCCCCCGAATGGATTATCGTTCGGATGTTGCCATACATACATAACCGCCTCCTGAAAACCGTCAAGCTCTCCAGGTGCTAGTAATCGCTCTCTTAGTTCTTCTACCTCAATAATTGGTTGTCGACGTGCCTCCGCGAGCGGTGCAACCGTCTCGATTGCCCGCTGATACGGACTACTATAGAATCTGTCGATTGGAATTTCTTGAAACGTTTCAAGTAAACGTCTTGCATCTGCCTGTCCTTTATCGGAAAGTGGACGTCTCCGTTCATCCGGTGAGTATGTCGAATGTGCGTGCCGTACGAAATAGAGTGTCGTCATGTTTGAATCTCCTTCTTACTAGTGTATCCAGCGGTATCCGATTCCGCGAACCGTTTCCAGATGCTGTTCGATTGGAAAACCGCAAACACGTAGTTTTTCTCTTAAATGTCTGATATGCGAGTCGATTGTCCGCTCGTCTACAGACGCTTCCGCTCCCCATAACATCGTCGTCAGCTGATTCCGCGTCCAAACACGTCGTGGAGAATCTAAAAATACACCTAACAATTCAAACTCCGTCTTCGTTAACGAAATCGTTTGTTGGAGGTAACAACAACGATAGCCTTCCCGGTCATAGGATAGACCAGCATGCCGCTGCTGTAATAAAACTTCCATTCGTCCGATCAGTTCTCCTTCTTGAATCGGCTTTGATATGTAATCATTCGCCCCTACTTCCCGTGTCCGAATGATGTCTTCCCGCTGACTCCGTGCCGTAACCATCAATATCGGGATGTTAGAGTGTTTTCGAATGAGACGACAACATGTCCATCCGTCCATATCTGGCATCATGACATCCATTAAAATAAGATCAAATACGTTTTGATGACAGAGCTCAAGAGCTTGTTGCGCAGAATCCACAAGCTGACACGTGTACCCATACGGCTGAATATACAGTTTTAACAGTTCAAGCATTCTCGGTTCATCATCTACAATCAATACATGCGGCATTTTATTCCTCCCTCCACTGCAGTGTCACTTGTGTTCCATGTCCAAGTTGACTCTTGATGTTCAATTCAGCTCCATGTGTCTGTGCAATTGCTTCAACGATGGAGAGTCCGATTCCAGTTCCTCCATGTTTTCGAGAACGCGATGTTTCCGTTCGGTAGAGCCGTTTCGTTACATGAGGTAAGGAGTCTGCAGCAATCCCTTCTCCTGTATCTTCGATTTGAATGAAAGCCCCTACTGCGTTGACACCATAACGAACGATGATTTTTCCCGACGTCGTATGTCGACGTGCATTTTCAATGATATTTACAATCATCTGACGGAGTTGCTGAGCGTCACCCATCACTTGTAATGGCTCACCTTCTATCTCAAAAGAAATATTTTCTTGTTCGATGTCTAGACGCATCAATCGTATCACTTGATGAATCAAATCTTCGACATCAACTGGTTTTCGTTCCATCATAAAAGCATTGGCATCAATTCGTGCCAGCCAAAATAGTTGTTCAATCCATTCATTCATTTGCTGACTTTCTTCTCGAATGATCGTGATGTAGCGTCGTTGTTCATCCGGTGTCAATGTTTGGCGTTTGAGAATATCCGCATATCCCTTTATATATGTCAATGGTGTTCGTAGTTCATGAGATACGCTTGCTAAAAATTCGGATCGTTCCCGATTTAAAAAATCGAGATCCTGTTTTAATTGCTGAATCGAACGCGCCAATTGTCCCAGTTCGTCTTTTCGATCAATTGGCAACTCTCCACTTTCCCCATCCAATAGACGCGCCGTCGCTTTTTCCATCTGAATCAACGGACGAGAAATGATTCGGGTCGTCCAAATGCTTGCAGCACCTGCCAATAAAAGTGCAAGCAGACCAACTTGGAAAAACTGCTGTTTCAACGGATCAAGTACGTGATCCACGATTGCTTTAGAAGCGAACATGAAGACATGACCACGATGTTCCTCGTCAATGGTGATGGGACTGTCCGTCATTAAAAAGTTACGCATCGTTACGATTTTTCCTCGTTGACGATAATCAAAATCTGTATGTTGTAATACACGTCTCATCTCACTCGTCAAAGGACGTGATGCTTCGAGTTGTTTCCCTCTTGCATCGGTGATCACGACAGTAAAGGATGAGTTCGCTTCCATCATACTGACATGACGCATCGTCGTTTGGTCGTAGGAATCGACCAGGACATCACGATGGGTATTCCCTCGGTTCAGCAAACCATCCACCACTTCCTGCGTTCGTATTTGAGACAACTGATAATATAAAGTCCCGAACAATACACTGCCACAAATTAAAAATGCCGCAAGAACAATTCCTCCGACCGAGTATGAAATACGACGCATTGCGTTTCCCTCCTTATCTCTCCATTTTAGTATAGCGAAAAAAAACATAATCAATGCCGATAAACGAAACTGTCACTTCATCTGCACACGATTTGCACATACGCTGGGTATAGTAAAGAAGACTAATGACTTCAGGAGGGTTTTAATATGAAAAAATCATTGACGTTAACTGTACTTGCTCTTAGTTCTACGCTTTGGCTCGGTGCATGTGGATCCGCTTCAAATGACGATGGAAGTAATAGTGACTCACACGACATGTCACATGGAGATATGATGCATTCGAGTGACGGAAAGGTACCGTCTGGTTTAAAGAAAGCTAGTGATCCGACTTATCCGAGAGGCAGTAATGTCACTTTGACGACGAATCATATGGACGGAATGAACGGAGCAAAAGCAACGATTGCCGGTGCTTATGATACTGTCGTCTATGCGATCAGTTATAAACCGACTACTGGTGGAAAGATGGTGAAAAATCACAAATGGGTCATTCAGGAAGAACTTGATCCAGTTCCAACTAAGCCACTGCAAGTTGGTGATGAAACGACTGTCAAGGCAGATCATATGAAAGGTATGGATGGAGCTAAAGCGACGATTGATGAAGTAAAAGAAACGACTGTCTACATGGTGAACTATGAACCAACGGACGGTGGAGAGATGGTGAAAAATCATAAATGGGTCACCGAGGATGAGATAAAGAAATAATAAAAAAGCCCGCTTTTCCTATAAAGGAGAAGCGGGCTTTCAGTATGATTCTGACTGGGCTCGAACCAGCGACCTCTACCCTGTCAAGGTAGCGCTCTCCCAGCTGAGCTACAGAATCATGTTTGCAGTACGTAATGTACTTGCTAGGACATGTATTAATATATCAAGAAACTAAAAGGCTGACAAGTCTTTTTCCGAAAAAAAATAAAAAAATTAAAACGGAGGAATTGAACCCCGCTTCCTCCATTTTGAATGACTTACAGGAAGGTTGATACTCGATCGATCGGTAAACGGAGTGCCGGACGTTTTTTTGCATCTTCGACCGCTTTACCGACAGCAATTAACATGACCGGTACATACCGTGACTCGGTAATAAACGTTTCCGCAAAACGTTGATGATCAAATCCACCCATTGCGAGTGTTGATAATCCACGCGCTTCTGCCGCAAGCATCAATTGCATCGCAGCAAGACTCGCATTCGACATTGCCGCGTCGCGACCATACGCTTCACTTTGATAAGCGCCTTCTACTTGTGCCTTGATCGAATCGAACAATTCTTCTGTCATACCACCCGCTTCTACTGCCGGACCGTAGACCGGATTATAGTTTCGATTGGCTTGAACATCCCCTAGAATCGCAATGATTGCTGAAGCCGAAGTGATGGCCGGCTGATTGTATGCAATTGGTGCAAGCTGTTGCTTCGCTTCTTTTGAATGGAAGACCGTGAAATGCCAGTGTTGTAGATTCCAAGCACTCGGCGCCGCTGTCGTCCATTCTAATAGTTCTTCCACTTCCTGTTTTGAAAGTTTGAACGTTTCGTCGTAATGACGAACGGAACGTCTTTCTGTTAAGACACGCATTGTATCCAGTGTTGCCTGTGTCATGTGCAAATCCCCCTTATTATTATCAGATTACTTAGATATCGTAGCATGTCTCTTTTTCATTGTCCTCTACCAATACTCCAAATAAATCATCTGTTATAAAACAATGTTTGACATTAAACTTCTGTACTAATACAATAAAAACAAGAAAAAAGACTATTTTGTTTATTTTGAAGGAGGAAAAACACATGGAACAACCCCTTTACCAAGAAGCGTCTGCTGAGTTTTATCGTGAACTTCCTGTTAAGACATGCGCTCATTGTGGGAAAGAAATGGACGAGCAATGTGAATCCTATCAATCAGAATGTGTTGAATGTGCTGTAACAGAACACTAATAACATGTAAAACAATCACTTAACTAGTGGTTGTTTTTTTGTTTTTATATACTCTATTTCTAATTAAGTTGATATTTTTAGAAAAATCGATTTTCCGTCATCTTTTTGTCATCTATTTGTTACAAAAGAAACAATTAAAATGTTACATTATCTGTATATGATATTTTTTGACACAAGGAGCGACAGACAACGATGGATCCATTTACCTCAAGCCACGCTAGCGAACTCGGTCCACGACCGCGGACAAAAAAAAGAAAGTTCTTCCCTCGATTTTTCTTACTTCTTATACTCATTTTTCTCGGAGTCGGAGGGTATATTGCTTATCGATACGTCTTCACACCTGAACAACAGGCAATCACTACCGGTAAGTCCATTACCGAAGTTCCTGTCGTCAACATGGAGAAAGCACGCGTCGAAAAATGGAATGGTGTGACCAAAAAAGTCGCTTATTTAACCTTTGAAGACGGACCATCCGCATTAACATCAGAGTTACTTCGAACATTAGATCAACTTCATACTCGCGCTACTTTCTTTTATCTCGGATCACAGGTAGATGTTTTTCCAAAAGAAGTTAAAGCTGCTGCGAAAGCCGGACATTACATCGGCTTACATGGTGAAACACACGATTACGATACATTGTACAAAAAAGGACAGTACGTTTCAGAAATGAAAAGCGTTCAGAAAAAAATTTATGATTTAACAAAACTGACCCCACATTTGACACGACCACCTTACGGATCTGATCCTGGCATTACGAAAAAGATGGCATCTGCCATCCACGCTGCAGACTTCCGAGTATGGGACTGGTCGATCGATTCAATGGACTGGTATTACAAAGATAGTGTAAAAGAAGTGGCAAATACGGTCATTCGGCGAGCAGAGCGTCCATTTGAAATCATTCTCTTGCATGAACAACCACAAGCTATCAAGGCCCTTCCGGCCATTGTTGCCGGACTTCAGAAAAAGGGCTATCAGTTCGCGATTTATGATGAAGATTTCCATATTCCGTACAACTTCGTGCAATACTCGAATTTATAAGGAGTTACTATCTAGATGAAAAAATCATTCGTAGCAGTACTGTTCCTGTCGAGCTTCGGACTCGCTGCCTGCTCCAACGATTCACCAGCCTCTCTTCATGAACAGCTAGAGCAACAAGTCAAAGGTGAAGAAAAAGCATTCACGTTAGCTGATCAACGTGCTCGTAAGGACGAAATTTCAGTTAATACGTACCAAGCCGTTCTTGATGCAGGTGCTGAAGAAATCAAACGCTCTCAAAATGAACGGGAGGAACTAGAAGCCTTAAATGACGAACGGCTTTCTTTATTGAAACAAGAAGAAACGTTACGTAAGGAAACGTACGCTGAACTTGATCTTGAAGAATTGAAGGATGCTGTAAACAAACTTGATGGTAAAGCAAAAACAGAGGGAACTGCCTTAGTGGCAATCATCAAGGAACGCCAGCAGACGTTTCAAACGTTCTCGAAAACGTATCGACAAGCGATGGACGCTGAAAAGAAAGTGCTTTCACGCTTGACTAAAAAACCGGATTTCGTTAAGATTGATGAGTCAACAGCGGATTTAAATCGTTTAACACGGAAAGCTACCGCGTCATTAAAGAAGTGGAATACGCTGACCGTTCGGTATAATCAAACGAAAACCCGGCTGTATCGTTTGCTCGACACATCAACTCAATAAATCACACAGGTTGCAACCAAACCCTGTCCAAAAAACCTGGACAAGGCCCCGTTGCAACCTTTTTTGTGTGGTTTTTACTAAAAATGGAGGGAAATTATTCATGCATCGCTCAAAAGCAACCTTATTCGTTCTCATTGGCGCTATCAGTTATGGTGTCCTCTCAACGATCGTCAAACTCGCTTATGCAGCTGGATTTAACTCAGCAGCCGTTTCTGGGAGTCAATTTTTCTTCGGTTGGCTGATGATTTTCGGTCTTGCCTTATTTACGAAAAATCTTCGTCTCGATCTCAAGACAGCTGGTCTTCTCATGTTGATCGGTATCTCTAGTGGTACAACTGGTTATCTGTACTATCAAAGTCTTCAGACCGTATCGGCATCCGTTGCAATCATTCTCTTATTCCAATTCACTTGGATTGGTGTCATCATCGATGCGCTCGCATTCAGACGTTTACCATCTCGCGCGCATTTCCTGTCTGCGATTCTGTTGATTGGCGGAGCCATTCTTGCGAGTGCCGCTTACTCGAGTCCACTTGACTTCCGTGGAACATTATTCGGTCTTGGAGCGGCTGTCAGCTTCTCAATTTTCTTACTCGCTAGTGGACGCATCGCCAATCATTTACCCGTCATCAAGAAGAGTTTTTACATGATGACAGGTGGTCTTGCTTTCGTCATGACGATGTATCCACCGACGACGTTCTTGTCCTCTGCGAACTTCGAAAATGGACTTCTGTTATACGCGATTCCGCTCGGTCTGTTCGCGTTAATTTTACCACCGCTCTTATTTGCTGCGGGCGCGCCTCACCTCTCCCCAGCAAGCGTTTCTTTGCTTGGAGCAGCTGAACTACCGACAGCAGTCATCTGTTCCGTGTTAATTTTAGGTGAACATCTGATGAGCTCTCAATGGATTGGGATCGTCATCATCCTGATCGGAATTTTTTATCCAATCTATCGCTCGAGCAAAACAGCACCTGTTGCGAACGTACAGCAAAACGACCTTTCCTGATCTCAGGAAAGGTCGTTTTTTTACTTCTGTCGCTTCATCGCATCTGCAACGAATTCGACATCTGTGCCAATGATGATTTGAACACTTGTTGCCCCCATCTTCATGACACCTTTTGCTCCAGCCGCTTTAATCGCCGCTTCATCAATGATGCTTGGATCCTTGACTTGAAGACGTAAACGTGTCGCACAGTTGTCAATCGACGTGACATTTTCTGTTCCTTTCAATCCAGCAAAAATTTGAGCTGCTTGTTGTTCATATTTATCGTCTGAGTCCGTCAAAACGACTCCCGTGTCTGTAACGAGCGATTCATCTTCACGACCTGGTGTCTTCAGATCGAATTTTGTGATCATGAAGTAGAACAGGAAGTAGTAGACGACCGCGAACGCGAGACCAACCGGGATGATCAACAATGGTTTTTTCGCAATCCCGAAGTTCAAGGCGTAATCAATGAAACCAGCCGAGAAGGAGAAGCCATGTAAAATACCGAGTAAGTTAACGATGGCCATCGATAGACCCGTTAGTACAGCATGGATGACGTATAAAACAGGTGACAAGAACATGAACGAGAACTCAATTGGTTCCGTAATTCCTGTCAGGAAGGATGTCAGTCCAAGACCAATCATCGCTCCGGCAACGGCTTTTCGATTTTCCTTACGCGCAGCCATGACGATGGCAAAGGCTGCAGCTGGCAAGGCAAACATCATGATCGGGAAGAAGCCAGCTTGATAAATCCCCGCTGTTGGATCTCCAGCGAAGAAACGCGCAATATCCCCGTTCGCTACCGTACCATCTGCTTTTTCGTATGAACCGAAAACAAACCAAAAAATATTATTTAAAACATGGTGCAAGCCGACAGGAATCAGGAGACGGTTAAAGAATCCAAACAAAGCAGCGCCTCCTGCGCCAAGACCGACCATCCATTCACCGGCACCGTTGATACCTTGCTCGATGAACGGCCAAACATAACCAAAGATGAAAGCAAGTACGAGCATGACAGCTGAGGTAATGATTGGAACAAAACGACGGCCTCCGAAGAATGCCAACCAATCCGGTAACTTAATATTGTAGAAGCGATTGTATAGAAGACCGGCAACGATACCCGCAATGATCCCACCGAATACTGCCATATTGACGGTTGAACCGAGCGTCGCCTGGTTCGCAATCGAACCAAGCGTCGCGCCATCGACCTTGGTCGAGGAATCATTGACGATCGCCGCAATCGCATCATATTTTGCTTGAATCTGTGCACTGGAATAATCCTTGTTCATCGAGTCGACGCCATTTTTTAAGACAAGATACCCGATGGCTCCGGCAAGACCCGCTGCCCCACTCGCATCAATCGATAGACCGATTGCGACACCAATGGCAAATATCAATGGAAGGTTATCAAAAATTGCCCCTCCTGCTGCTACCATCAATGGAATATCTAGCATATCCGCCGAACCTAATCGAAGTACGATTCCGGCAGCTGGTAATACTGCGATTGGTAACATCAAAGCCTTACCAATTCGTTGTAGAAACTGCAACATCCTTTTCACCCTTTCCTGAATAAAACGATAATGACAGAACAATGTAAACGCTTTTACGTTTTTAATTATTCCATATAAATATCTAAATGACTAGACCTTTATACAAATTATTCACTATCTTTTTTATTAGTATAAAAATTCATTATAGCAAACACTAAAAACCGGACTAGAGTAATCCTCCAGTCCGGTTTTTCTATTTAATTCCCACGGTCTTAACGACGAGTTGTATCTTCAAAATTTTGTTGAACGTTTCCTACGGTTTTCTTTGCGTCACCTTTTAATTGATCTTTTTTACCTTCGCGCTCTGTCGATTTATCTCCTGTTGCTTTACCGAGTGCTTCTTTTGCTTTACCCGCTACTTTATCAACAAGACCATCTGCTTTTTTATTGAGACCACTGTCATTTGACATAACCATTACCCCCATTTAAAAATTTTTTTTGCGATAGTTGTATGTTCCCGTATGACTGAATTTCAAACATTTCCTGTATCCATACCGACACTCATCCAAACAAAAATAACAGTGAACATCTTGTTCACTGTTATTCGATTTGAATTTATTCATTTACTGGGCGACGGAAACGCCTAACACTTGTTCAATCCGTTCGAACGCCCAATCCAACTCTTCTTTTGTGATGACAAGCGGTGGTGCAAAGCGAATGACTGTCTCGTGTGTTTCTTTACAGAGTAAGCCTTTCTCTTTCAACGCTTCGCAATATGGTCGAGCTGCTTCTGTTAGTTCAACACCAATGAACAATCCACGACCACGTACTTCTTTGATCATCGGGTTGTTAATTTGTTTTAATTTCTCCATGAAGTACGTACCGAGTTCGAGTGAACGTTCCGGTAACTTTTCGTCTTCTAATACTTCAAGTGAAGCAATCGAGACGGCACAAGCGAGTGGATTGCCACCGAACGTCGAGCCGTGCGAACCTGGATTGAAGACAGAAAGGACATCTTTATTCGCGGCAACACACGAGATTGGGAATACACCACCACCCAGTGCTTTCCCAAGAATATACATGTCTGGTGTTACCTCATCCCAATCAGAAGCAAACCATTTACCGGAACGACCAAGTCCAGATTGAATCTCGTCCGATACGAGCAAAACATTCTGCGCACGACAAACTTCTTGTGCATCTTTTAGGAAGCCATCATACGGAATTAAAATTCCTGCTTCGCCTTGAATCGGCTCCAAGATGAATGCCGCTGTATTTTCAGTGATTGCCTGTTTTAGTGCCTCCAGATCGCCGTATGGAATCGTCTTGATTCCAGGAAGAAGCGGTCCAAATCCTCGTTGATATTCTGCCTCCGTCGACATGGAGACGGCTGTCATCGTTCGACCGTGAAAGTTTCCTTCACAAACGATGATTTCAGCATCACCTGGGATTTGTTTCACTTCATATGCCCAGCGTCGTGCTGCTTTCACTGCCGTCTCAACAGCTTCCGCACCTGTATTCATCGGTAATACCATGTCTTTACCCGTCAATTGTGCTACTTTTTCATAGAAAAAGCCCAGTTGATCATTGTGGAAGGCACGTGACGTCAAAGTGATCTTATCCGCCTGTCGTTTTAGAGCTTCGATGATTTTCGGATGACGATGTCCTTGGTTGACGGCTGAGTAAGCACTCAACATATCCATATAACGACGTCCTTCCGGATCCGTGACGAAGACACCTTCTGCTTCTGAAATGACGATCGGGAGTGGATGGTAGTTATGTGCTCCGAACTGTTCTGTCTGTTGAATGATTTTCTCTGTTTGATTCATCAAGATTCCCCCTTATAGCTCTTTAGAAAACGCTTTCAAGATCATTATAGCAGATTTTCTTGTATAATCTTCATCTAAAAAATGTATAACCTAGAGGATTGGGATGCGTAAGAATTGAATATATTGGGAAAAGACAAGACAAGTGAACCGTCATCTCTTTTCATCATAAAGGAGCGTGCGCACGTAATGGATCGTTCGACCATTGATTCCTATGAAGTCGTCATTCAAGAGTTTCCACTACCGTCTTTCATCTTAAATATCGATTTGACCATTCGTTCCTGGAACGAGTTAGCAGAACAGCATTGGGGCTGGACACAACAGGAAATCGTTGGCCAAATCGTTCCTTTACTTGACCAGGAAGATATGGCATTCAGCCATCAAATTTGGCATTCCTTTTTAGAACGCCGTCAATCGGTCCAATTGCCGAATGCCTCCTTATTCCATAAGTCTGGTACTCCCATGACCTCAACGTTGCTACTGTCTCCTCTACTTGATGAAGTAGGCAACGTCGTTGCTGCTTTCGTTTGTGGTATTCCGTCTGCTCAACAACCGATTACAACAAAACCATTATTTCAAGGTTTGATGGATTTACGTCAGGCGTTCGATCAAATCGCCAGTGTCGCTGTATTTGACGCGCGTGGTGCAATTACGTATATAAACGACCAACTCATGGATGTAACAGGTTACTGTCCTGAAATGCTTATTGGTCAGCCATGGTCCGTAATTCTCGATCAAACTAGTGCGACTGTCTCAGAAATCCGAACACAACTCCGTGAACGCAAAGCGTGGTCTGGTCGTCTTAGTCTCACTTCACATACGGGTGAACGAAAACATCTCCAAGCAACATTGATTCCGATTTATGATGCAAACGGCGTTCGTTTTCAGCATCTGTTCATCGGTAACGACATTACGGAAACAACTGTGCTTGAAGAAGAACTTGATTTTTTAGTGCATCACCATGAGATGACGCATTTATTAAATAAACGTGGATTTTTACGCGAAGGGGAAGCATTGTTCCAGTCTGCTGCATCACATGAACCCATTGCACTCATTTTGTTCGATATCGATCGTTTCAAAGTCATAAACGATTCGTTTGGAACACATGTCGGGGATCAACTCCTTCAAGCAATGGCAACACGGCTTTTGGAACATACGACGGGTGTCCTTTCTTTTCATCCGACGAGTGATTTATTCGGTGTCCTATTACCTGCACCCTCGAGTAATCTACTCTTTCAATATGCTCGAAAATTACAACAAGCGTTACAACGTCCTTATTACATTAACGGTCATTCACTCATCGTTTCTTGCACATTCGGTATCACTGTCTATCCGTCTGAAGCGAAAACACTTGAAGATTTATACCGCCGCTCTGAAACTGCTCTCTATGCGGGAAAATCAATTGGTACGGGAACGATTCAGTACTTAACACACGAGATGGACACACAATTCACACGTAAAATCCAACTCGAACGTTCTCTCTTCACAGCACTCGAAGATCAGTCGCTCTACCTTGCTTATCAACCGATCATCGAGCTTCAATCACAAGCCGTCAAAGGATTCGAAGCGTTATTACGCTGGAATCATACGGCGCTCGGAAATATTCCGCCGGATGAGTTCATTCCACTCGCCGAAGAAGCTTCTCTAATCACACCAATCAACAACTGGGTCATCATCGAAGCATGCGAACAGCTCGCGAAGTGGCAACAAACGATTGACCCTGAATTGACGATGGCGATCAACATTTCACCGCACCAATTCCAAAGTGACTCCTTTATTCGAACGTTGCAACATATCGTAACGGAGCGACTCGTTTCGCCATCTTCCGTCACGCTCGAGATGACAGAGAATATTGCTATCTTACAGACACAACGAACCGTCGAACGCATGCACCTCATTAAGTCACTCGGTTTCCGCTTATCGATTGATGATTTTGGAACAGGCTACTCTTCTTTACAGTATCTCAGTGCGTTTCCAATTGATGAATTAAAAATCGATAAAGTGTTTATTGATGGACTAGCAAAGAACGATCATGCTTTGCTGGATTCTATCATTCAACTGGGTCGCAATCTAGAGTTGAACCTCGTCGCTGAGGGTGTTGAGACAGAACATGCTTTATCTTACTTGAAAACGACAGATTGCCAGTACATGCAAGGGTTCATTTTCTCTGAACCACTGTCCGTACAGGATGTCGAAAAACGATTCTCAACCCCTTAATAAAAAAAGAAGTCACGGTGGAAAAGCATCCACCACGACTTCTTTTTTCATATCGTTTTTTACAATTACAATTGAATTTCTCCTACGACCATTCCGTAAACAGCCACTCCGGCTAAGATAACAAGAATCATGCTAGCAATCCACTCATAACGTGACATGCCTGTCCGTTGCTGTTCTCGTTCTGCTAACGCATATGCTAAAATGCCTGGCGCATAAACTAATGCCGCAATGACGATGTACCAAACGCCCGACGCATAGACGAGCCAAATAGAGTACGCGGATGCGATGACCGAGAAGAGTAACATTTTTCGATTCCGCTCTTCCCGCGAAGTCCGGATGCTGTACAAGGCTGATAACAGATACGGTAAGAGCGCACAAATCCCTGCAATACTTGATAGAACGAGATACGTCTGTGCAGAGAATAGCGCAATCCCAGCAACAATCTGTGTGGCGATCTGTGTAATCAGTAGTGCTCCGACTGGTGCCCCTTTTCGATTCGTCTTAGCGAATGCTTTCGGGAACGCACCATCTTTCGCAACCAAATATGAAATCTCTGATGCTAAAATCGTCCATCCAAGAAGCGCTCCGGATAGAGAGATAATTAAACCAATCATGATGATCGTCGCGCCGACTGGTCCGATTGCTGCCTCTAATACATACGCCATCGTCGGTTCCTTTAATCCAGCCAGTTTTTCTTGACTAAGGACGCCAAGTGATAAGACAGAAATTAAGATATAGATGACTAAAACACCAACGAGTCCTGTTACCGTCGCTTTTCCGACATCACTTCGATTTTTAGCACGACTCGATAAAACGACTGCCCCTTCAATTCCAACAAACGCCCAAAGCGTGACGAGCATCGTTCCCTTTACTTGATCGAAGATTGAACCGAGTTCTGTCCCATCTCCCCAGATGTCTAAATTGAACGTTTTGATATTAAAGGCGATCCCAACCAATAGAATGAAAATTAAGATTGGAACGAGCTTTGCAATCGTTGTAATCAGATTGACGAGGGTCGCTTCCTTGATCCCGCTTGAGACAAGCCAGAATAATCCCCAAATGACGACCATACTCATTAAAAGAAGGAATATCCGATTTTCTGCCGCGAAAATCGGGAAGAAATAACTAATCGCATTGAAGACGAGCGTGATGTTCGCAACCGTTCCAATCCATGCAGATACCCAGTATCCCCAAGCACTGTTGAAACCGACGAAACGTCCGAACCCTTCACGTGCATAGGCATAAATACCACCTTCAAGTTCGGGTTTACTGTTTGCAAGGTGCTGAAAGACGAGCGCGAGCATGATCATTCCAATTCCTGTGATACTCCAGCCGATGAGAATAGGTCCTGCACTTGCACTTTGGGCCATTGCACCGGGAAGGTTAAAGGCACCTCCACCGACCATCGAACCGATGACCATTGCTGCGAGAGCAAAGAAGCCGATTTTTTGCTGATTCATGATGAGACACTTCCTTTTTCCGTATATCTATTACATCTTACGTATATTCATTCGAAAGACACAAAAGTCATTATAACAAATCACCTTTTAAAGTAAAGAAAGGATTTGAGACGAATGAACTGGATTCATGTATTTCAGCTCGAGGACCTCTTCAAACTCCTAATAGCTGCTGCCCTTGGAATTTTCATGGGATTCGAGCGTGAAATAAAAAATAAACCGGTCGGTATACGCACTAGCCTCGTAATTACCCTCATCAGCTGTCTTTTAACCATCGTATCGATCAAATCCGTTTCACTCTATCACGATATGGCGACGAATGTTCAAATGGATCCGATGCGCCTTGTCGCACAAATCATTGCCGGAATCGGCTTCATTGGTGCTGGTGTCATTTTGCGTCGCCCTCACGATATCGTCAGTGGATTGACGACGGCCGCCATTATATGGAGTTCAAGTGGAATTGGAATTGCTGTCGGTGCAGGATTTATATGGGAATCAGTTTTTCTTGTTTTGTTTTTGTTCTTCTTATTAGAGGGGTTGACTCGAGGAATGCGCCGTATTAATAACAGTCGGTTCGAAGCGAACGTCCTTGTCGCACACTTGCTCCTTCCTGCTGATCTGGATCCATCTGAAATCATCTTCGCTCTTGAACGAAAAGGTGTTCATATTACGAATATGCGCATGCGAGGAGATCCGGTTCGATTGACATTACGAATGTATTCCCCGCATAAACTGACCATATTCCTACTTTATGACTATTTAAAATCACTCGGAATTAAGGATATAGACCTTGATCAGTGAGAATTATCTGAAAATTTATGTTGCATTTTTAATCACTTTCACTTAAATTAACAATATGTTCACATTTTTCTGAAATATTTAACTCTAACTCTCGGGGGGTCATCGTTCCATGAATAAAACATCGAAAATTGCGTTTGCTGGACTATCTAGCATCGCACTACTTGCTGTCGCTGCATGCGGGCAAGGAAATGATGAAAACACAAGCGGATCTGATTCAAAAAACAAGAAAAAGGAAGTCACGCTCGTTTCGACGACAGATGTACCTCAGCTTGATCCGACGAAAACGACGGACTCGACTTCCATCATTGTTACGAACAACGTCTTTGAAGGACTTTATCGACTTGATGGTGATAACAAGCCGACACCTGGAATCGCAGAAAGTGTCGAAGTGTCAAAAGATAAAAAGACATATACGTTTAAATTGCGTAAAGATGCGAAGTGGTCGGATGGATCAGCCGTCACAGCAGATGATTTCATCTATGCTTGGAAGCGTGCACTTGATCCAAAGACAGCCGCAGAATACGCATACATTTTACAGGACTTGAAAAATGCCAATAAAATTATGGCAGGCAAAGCTGAACTCGATGAACTCGGTGTCAAGAAAATCGATGATCAGACACTTGAAGTACAACTCGAAGCTCCAGCACCTTACTTCCTTGGTTTGACGAGTTTTCCGACTTACTTACCATTAAAGCAATCATTCGTTGAAGATAAAGGCGATAAGTTCGCGACAAGTGTGGACACTATGGTCTTCAACGGACCTTTTGTCCTCGATAAGTGGCAAGCGAACGCGGGTTGGACATATAAGAAAAACCCGGATTACTGGGATAAAGCAAACGTCAAGATGGATCAGATCAACGTTAAAGTCGTTAAGGAAATCTCGACTGGCGTCAACCTCTTTGAAGCAAAAGAAGTCGACTTCGCACCGATTACATCTGAATTCGTTTCACAATATGAAAAATCAGAGGATTACAAGACACGTCCAGATGCTCGGATCAACTTCCTCCGCTTTAACCAAAAGAATAAAGCATTGAAAAACAAGAACATCCGAAAAGCGCTCGCACTTGGTTTTGAGAAACAAGGGATTACGGACGTCATCCTAAACGATGGATCAAAACCAGCAAACTTCATCGTTGCGAAAGACTTCACGTTCACACCGGATGGTGAGGATTTCCGAGCGAAATATCCGGATCTTCAAAGCTATGATGCCGATGCAGCGAAAAAAGCTTGGGATGCTGGATTGAAAGAACTTGGTGTCAAAACAGTCGAACTCAGCATGCTCTCACGGGATGAAGATGCATTCAAGAAAGTCTCTGAATACTTAAAAGGTGATCTAGAGAAACATCTTCCTGGTTTGACGATCAATATCAAACAACAACCGTTCAAGAACTTCCTCGACCTCGAATCGAAGGGCGATTATGATATCTCTGCAGCTGGATGGGGACCTGACTATCAGGATCCAATGACGTTCCTCGATATGTGGTTGACAGGCGGAAGCTTCAACCGGATGGAATACTCGAACAAAAAATTCGATGATCTCATCAAAGGGGCAAAACAACAAGCAGATGAAGCGAAACGTTGGTCTGATATGCAAGAAGCTGAAAAAATCTTGCTAACCGATGACTACGCGATCGCGCCGATCTATCAAAAAGGTGAAGCGTACTTGCAACGGACAAACATTGATAAATTATACCGTCACCCATTCGGTGCCGATATGAGCTTTAAATGGATGGAAATCAAGTAAACGAGGACCTGACGCACACATCGAATTCTTTAATCAACAAGTAGTGGACCTCGTCCGCTACTTGTTTTTGATTTCCTGAAGATATCTCTAAAAACAACAAAGACCCCTTCTGACGGAGCCATCGGGGGTCTTTACTGTGCGATTTGTTTATAAAAAGCGATTTCTTCATCTTGTCCTTCTTCCACTGCTCGGAAGAATTCAGCAAAATAGGCGTACAAAACGGTGCGTTCTTCATACGTCGGTCTGGCTTGACGAATAACGGAGAATGCAAGGTTTCGCAATTGACGTTTCGTTCGCCGATGTGTCGGAAGTGCATAAAATTGACGCGTGAATGAACGATAGACGTCCGCAATCAAGACTTCATGTCCTTCAAAATATGATTTATCCATAAATATAGTCCCCTTTCCACTTTAGTGATCCTATTCTTTTCTACGACTCTTTTAAATAAAGAGTTTCAAAGAAAGTGAGATTTCTCACAAATGATATAGACCTTACTATAACAAGCTTTCCAAAATGATTCAACATCCAAACTATTAAGTTTCATTAAGAATATTTAGACCTTTTGTAAAGTATCTTTCTTTGATTTTAGATCATCTATTTCTAATAAAAAACGGTCTGAGTCCCGGAAAGAGACTCAGACTCGCGATGGACTTTAGTTTGCTTGTACTGAAATATGCTGGAAGTGTTTCACATCGAATAAACCACTGTCGGTCAACTTCAATTCCGGAATGACCGGTAAGCAAAGGAACGACATCGTCAAATAAGGATTAAAGGACCGATCCGCTTCTAATACATCAAGTGCATCGTTTAATGCTTCGAGTGTATCCCCGACTTCTTGGAAAGGACGATTCGTCATCAGCCCAGCGATTTCGAGCGGTAACTCTGCAAGCACGTCTTGCCCATTAACAGCAATGACACCCCCACCCGCTTGAACAAGACGTTCTGCAGCGAGTTGCATCTCTTCGTCTGATGCCCCAACGATGACGAGATTATGTGAATCATGAGCAACGGTCGCAGCAATCGCTCCACGCTTCATCTTAAATCCTTTGACGATCCCAACTGCTGAGAACGATGTCCCGTGATGACGCTCAATGACAGCAATTTTTAAGAGATCCTCCTCTGGCACAGGAACGAAATGCCCTTCTTGAAGTGGAACGTCGAGAATTAAGTGCTCGGTGACGATGCTTTTCGGAATGACTCCGATGACATGCGCACGTGCTGATTCGAGTGGAAGGGCGAATACTTCTGGTGTGATCGGTTTTGTATTCAAGGTTCCACGTAATGACTCCGGCACATGAGCACGGCGAACGGGTCGAATCGTTTTCCCTGCTCGTGCGACACAATTCCCTTGAATATAAACCTCATCAATCACGACGTTATCGGCATCCGATAATAAGACGAAGTCCGCCCGGCGTCCTGGTACGATGGCTCCCCGATCGTCTAGACGATACGCGTTCGTCGCGTGCAACGATGCCATCGCATACGCTGTTTCGCGTTTAATCCCATGACGAATCGCATAGCGAATATTATAATCAATCGTACCTTCGCGTAATGTATCGTCCAAATGTTTATCATCCGTACAGAAGAGAAATCTGCTGGCATTACTCTCTGTCACGGCATCGAGTACTTCCTTCAAGTTTCGGGCTGCTGACCCTTCCCGTACTTCGACATACAGACCACGCCGTGCTCGTGCAATTGCATCTTCCTTACTGACGGATTCATGATCCGTCCGAATTCCAGCGACACCATAAATGTTGATTTCGCGTGGTCCGAGTCCTGCAGCATGTCCATCGACAAGTTTCCCTGCGTCTTCAATCTGTTTAATTTTTTGTAACATGTCGCGATCGGCTCGTTCGACAGCCGGATAATCCATGACTTCCCCTAAACCATGGACACCCGGATGATTGACGAATGGCGCAAGTGCCGCAGCATCAAGTGATGCCCCCGCATGTTCAAACGAAGTCGCCGGAACACAGCTCGGTAACATCATGCGCACGTCAAGGGCGAGATCTTCTGCATCATCTAGCATGAAGGACAAACCTTCTGCGCCTTTGACGTTCGCAATCTCATGTGGATCCGCGATGATCGTCGTGACGCCTAGTGGTAAAATCGCCTGCTCATACTCACTTGGTGGTACCATCGATGATTCGATATGGACATGGGCATCAACAAAACTTGGAGCGATGAACAGACTCGTTCCCGGACGATTCTCGACTCCTTCATACCTCTCTCCGACAGCAGCAATAAAGCCTGAATCAATCGCTACATCTGCCGTATACGTCTCACGTGTCATGACATCGATGACTGAAATGTTCTGATAGACGACAGCTGCTTTCTCTTTTTTTGCAGCAATCGCAATCAATCGTTCACGTACTGTTTGTTCCATCCTGTCTCCTCCTGGTGTAAGCGTATTTTCACTATCTTACAATTAGTTTGGAAGCTGTTGCAATTTATTTTTTGTAACGTCAAGATGAAAGAGTATGGATTTAATGCCTGAGGGGGAAAAACGCATGAAATATCGTGTCGGTTCACTTATTCCAAACATCGATCCATCCGTTTATTTAGCGGATGGATCAAAGGTCATCGGAGAGGTCACGATCGGAAAAGACTCATCCGTCTGGTTCAATACAGTCATCCGGGGAGATGAAGGTCCGATCCAAATCGGAGAACGCGTCAACATTCAAGATGGTTCGATGATTCATCAGTATGAAGGGTTTCCGACTATCATTGAAGATGAAGTCACGATTGGTCATATGGCAATGATTCATGGAGGTATCATTCGAAAAGGAGCTTTGATTGGAATGTCGGCAACGATCCTTGATGAAGCCGAAATTGGAGAAGGTGCATTCGTTGCTGCCGGAAGTCTTGTTCCGCCAAAAATGAAGGTGCCTGCAGGGACAATGGTTATGGGGGTTCCTGCAAAAATCGTCCGCGATATCAGCGACCATGATCGATTCATCATGGAACGGACAGTTCGAAAATATGTGAAACGAGGGCAGCAATATGCCGATAGTTGTGAAGCCATTACAGAGGATTTGACAAGTTTGTGAGAACGTTTACAAAGTTCACAGGTTCTTAATACCTCCCCTCTTCCGTCTTTACAATTCTTTCGTACACTAGAGGTGCAAGAGATGAATCAAGACACAGAGAGGGGATTTTTATATGATTCCAGTATATGAAGAACGTATTATGTCTGATTTATTTTCATCTACGAGTAACCCAAGCTATGGTTTGCCGACATTACCTGAATTCGAAACAGATTGGTTGACAGCTGAGGTTCAAGTACGTATCGTTAAAGATGCCGAGCACCGCCTTGGAACATTAAACCGAGAGGAAGAACGTGTATGATTCAGCAACGCACTGTTCGCGCTTGGCTCGCTAGTCGCATCAAAAAATAATTTAATCACTTGATTACGTATTTTCCAAAACGATATAGCGCGTCAGCGCGCATACAAAAAGAGCCGAAGCGGATTCCCGCCTCGGCTCTATCTGTTTATTTAGAAATCAATCCTTCTTTAATCAAGAAATCACGCGCGACTTTTTCAGGACGCTGCTTCTCAACATCTGCTTTGTAGTTCAGTTCTTGCATTTTTTCATCCGTGATTTTATCCTTCAATGTGTTGAGGACTTTTTTCAGCTCTGGATGTTCTTTAAGGGTTTCTTGACGAACAAGTGGTACCGCATAGTAGGGTGGGAAGAACTCTTTATCATCTTTAAGTACAGTCAAATCAAATTTCTTCAAAAGACCGTCTGTTGAAAAACTATCGATGACATTCGTTCGACCGTTCGTCAATGCTGTATAGCGAAGTCCTCCATCAACTGGTTGTACATCTTTGAACTTCATATCCGGATACTTCTTCTTTAGACCAAGATAACCATCTTCACGGTTCGCGAATTCAATCGTTGAACCGAGAATCAAGCGATCACTGACTTTTGACATGTCCGACACTGTCTTCAAGTCGTACTTCTTAATGTCTTCTTTTGTCATGGCAAGAGCATACGTATTGTTGAAGCCGATCGGATCTAGGACATCGACCTGACTTTTTTCGGGAATCATCTTCCCGACTTTTGCATAGACCGTTTTCGGATCCGTCTCGACTTCCTGCTTGAGCACGTCGATCAACAATGTCCCTGTGTACTCGACATACGCGTCAATCTCCCCTTTTTCAAGCGCCCCGTAAGCGACCTTCGTCCCCCCGAGATTTAATTGACGTTCGACTTGTAGATCCGTTTTATCTTCGATTAAATCCGCTAACATATTTCCAAGAATCAACTGTTCCGTAAAGTTCTTCGATCCGATGACGATCTTATCTTCCTTGAGGAAAGAATAAGCGACTGTACCACCAACCAATAGGAAGACGATGCTTGCGATTGCGATCTTGCGTCCCGCTGACATCGCTTTACGGCGCTTCCGTGCCTTGTTTTTAATTCGACCATCTGCGAGCGGAATACCGTTCGGCGCCACCGAATATTCAATCCGGCTGACGACGAAGTCGATGATAAGCGCTAAGATACCAGCTGGAATCGCTCCGGCGAGAATCTGGTTATTATCAACCGTTTGAATACCTGAAAAGACAAGGTAACCAAGACCACCGGCACCGATGAATGCTGAAATCGTCATTAAACCAACCGCTGTGACGGCTGAAATCCGAATCCCTGCCATCATGATCGGTAAGGCAAGCGGAATCTGGACCTTACTGAGGATTTGACGATCCGTCAAACCAATTCCTTTTGCTGCTTCAAGCGTATCTCCCGGAATACTCGATAGACCTGTGTACGTATTTTTGACGATCGGCAAGAGTGAATAGAGCACGACCATGATGATCGCTGGTGTCGATCCGATACCGATGAACGGAATCAAGAAACCGAGTAAAGCAAGACTCGGGACGGCTTGCACGACGCTCGTCAGCGCGAGGACCGGCTTCGCGAACTTTTGATAACGCGTGATTAAAATCCCGATCGGAATCCCAAGGACGACGGCGATGACGACGGCAAAGACCGTCAGCTGTAAGTGCTCCAGTAATAAGTCACCGATTTGATCGGTATTATTTTTTACATAATCAAAGAAACCGTTCATTGGACTTCCTCCTCATGAATGAATTGCTCACTCAAGACGGAAAGTAAGCTACTACGTGTGATTAATCCTCTTAGTTTTCCTGTTGCATCTGTTACCGGCAGATAACCTGTCTCTTCCTGATTCATGACTTCAAGGACATCAAGTAACGAATCGTGTTCATTGACGGCAATGATTTCGCCCTCCATTACTTCTTCAATTCGTTGGCTCTTATCCGGGATCGTTTGGATGTTCTTTAACTTAATCAGCCCTTGTAAAACGCGGTCACGATCAGTGATCAATAGACTGTCGACTTTTCGCCCACGCATGATCTCAATTCCCTGTAGCAATGTACGTTTGCCACTGATTGAAACTGGATCCTCAATCATGATATCTTCTGCCTTAATGAATTCTGGACTACTCCAAATTTTATTTTTTCCGATGAACGATTCGACATATTCATCTTTTGGATGACGCAGGATTTCTTCTGGAGTATCGAACTGAACGATTTCCCCGTCACGCATGATACATATCCGATCCGCTAACTTGATCGCTTCATCCATATCATGAGTGACGAAAACAATCGTCTTTTTCACTTCCTCTTGTAAGTTGAAAAGCTCTTCCTGCAAATCATTACGAGTAACGGGATCGAGAGCACTGAACGGCTCATCCATCAGGATGACATCAGGATCATTCATCAGAGCACGCGCGAAACCGACACGTTGCTGCTGTCCGCCACTGAGTTCGCTCGGATAACGATCAATAAATTGTCTCGGATCAAGCCCGACCATCGTTAATAGTTGTTCTGTCCGCTGATCCATCTCATCGTGATCTTTCCCCTCAAGTCCAGCAATCAATTGAATGTTTTCCCGGACCGTCATATGAGGGAACAGACCAGTTTGCTGAATGACATATCCCATATGGCGTCTTAATTCGATCGTATCCGTCTTCATGATATCCTTCCCATTGACCAAAATCGTGCCTGAAGAAGGTTCGATCAATCGATTGATCATTTTAAGTGATGTCGTTTTCCCACAACCACTTGGTCCGATAAAAACAACGAGTTCACCCTTTTGAATCTCGAGCGATAAGCCTTTTAAGACGACATTTTCCTTAAACTGCTTGCCGACGTTTTTGAATTCGATCATTCCTTCTCACTCCTTTTTACTATTTCCATATATTATGGTTTCCCAAAAAGATTATGGTTTAAACAAATTTCCATCAAATCAGTTTTATTTCTTTGAAAAAGGGGAAATTCTTAGTTCTTTTTTTAAAAATAAAGGGAATACCTAAATAAAGAGTACTGATAAAGCATGTTTTGATGAAGGAGGCCCTTAACGATGAACATCAAGAAACCCACCATCATGATGATCGGATTGCTTCTCCTAACCCCACTTTCAATTCCCTCACAGGTCGATGCAGCGAGTTCTACGTTTGTCACAAAAGGAACGACGACCAAAAAAGTCGTCGCATTGACATTTGATGACGGTTCAGACGGAACGAACATTGCCAAAATATTAAGTGTCTTAAAAAGTAATCAAGTGAAAGCTACTTTCTTTTTAACAGGCAGTGGTGCAAACAACCATCCTCAATCGATTAAAAACATCACAACCGCCTCTCCAACACATCAAATCGGCAATCACTCGTATTCACATCCGGATTTCACGACTTTATCAGCAAGCCAAATGACAAGTGAATTATCCCGGACGGAGTCGCTCATCCGATCCTTGACCGGAAAAACGACGAAACCGATTTTTCGGGCGCCGTTCGGTGCGAGTAACAGTAAGGTATTGAGTGTCGTCGGAGCGGCTGGTTATACGAAAACGATTCAATGGAATATCGATTCGACGGATTGGAAAGGCATCTCTTCAACAGCCATCTTGGATCGTGTAATACCAAAAGTCGTTCCTGGATCAATCATCCTCATGCACACTGGGGCTGGTGCGAAAGGAACACCAACCGCCCTGCCGACGATGATTTCGAAATTAAAAGCAAAAGGCTATTCGTTCGTCACGATTTCAGAACTGTTGCGTTCTACGACCCCAACCGGTACGACGTATACGGTCAAAGCGGGCGATACACTCTATTCGATTGCCCGTAAATACAATGTCTCGGTCTCTGCCCTCGCGAGTGCGAACAACATCACAAATTGGAGTCTACTCAATGTCGGTCAAGTCTTAAAAATCCCGACAACGACGTATACGGTTAAAGCGGGTGATACACTTTACTCGATCGCGACACGTTACGGCGTCACCGTCACAGCATTAATGCAGGCGAACGGCATCACAAATCCGAATCTCTTACTCGTTGGACAAGTCTTGAAAATCCCAAAATGAATATACTGATCACAGCACAAAAAAACGATTCCTCTCTAGTCGCGAGAAGAATCGTCACATGTATGAAAAAACCGGCGAAATTGCGCCGGTTTTTTTGTCGTCAATCGCTTGACCCCTCACCTCTTATGACTCTGAACGGACCCCATTGATTCCAAGATCACACTGAACTAAGTCCGCATATGTTTGTCGACGGACGACTTCGCGGGATTCCCCGTCCCGAACGAAGACGAGTGCCGGACGTAAGAATTGATTGTAGTTGCTTGCCATCGAGAAGTTATACGCTCCCGTTCCAAATACAGCGAGGGTATCGCCACTCTTTGGCGTAACTAACTGCGCTTTTTCAGCGACGAGATCACCTGATTCACAAGCTGCTCCAACGACAGTCATTTCGGTCGTTTCGCCACTCATCCGGTTAGCGATGACGGTTTCATAAACCGCTCCGTAAAGTGCGGGACGAATGTTATCCGTCATTCCACCGTCCACCGAAAGATATGTCCGGACGCCTTCGATCTCTTTGATTGCCCCAACTGTATAAAGTGTCGTCCCTGCATTCGCAACGACCCAGCGTCCTGGTTCGATACCGATTCGCGGACGTTCGATGCCAAGTCGTGCCGTTTCCGTCTCAATGACATCCATGACGCGTGCGATCGTCGCTTCAAAATCAAGTGGCTGGTCGTCCTGCGTATAGGCAATTCCGAACCCACCTCCAACGTTGACTTCGCTGACTGTGAAATCATGTTGTACACGAATTGTTTCGACGAAGCCCATCATCGTCCGAGCCGTCTGTTCGAACAGCGACGGATCTTGGATTTGCGAACCGACATGACAATGGATGCCAAGTAACGATAGATGTTCTGATGCTAAAATCGCTTCGATTGCGTCCAAGTAATCTGACGCATGTGTCGAGAAACCGAATTTCGTATCGACACCACCTGTCTGAATTTTCGCATGCGCTCCACCGATGACTTGTGGCACGATCCGAATCAAGACATGAACCGTTCGACCAGCTTGTGCCGCAATCGCTTCCAGTTGTGCAATCTCTGCAAAGTGATCGATGACGATTCGTCCGACACCTTCTTCGACAGCATACTGAAGATCAGCCGTTGATTTATTCGAACCATGGAAATAAATTCGTTCTGCTGGAACGCCCGATTGACGGGCGATGAAGAGTTCCCCGCCCGTGACGACGTCAATTCCAAGACCATGACGTACGACTTGTTCATACACCGCACTGACAGTCAATGCTTTAGAAGCGAAGGAAGCATACGTATTCGGATACTTATCAAGGAAGTGTTCCCGGACGGTCGCCAGTCGATCCGTCAGCTCCCGTTCTGCCATCACGTACAATGGTGTTCCGTACTGTGCTGCAAGATCGGTCGCTGCGACACCATCGATGTGCAACGTGTTGTTTTCTTCTGTCAGGTATTGACTTCCATACATAATAAGTTCCTCCTTATAGATACTGATGCGTCAAACGCCAAGACCGGGCACACATCTGCTCTGAATTGTTCGCTGCTCCTGTCCGGGTGATATCGTCAATTTCAACGCCATCCCCGTATAGCACGACCTCGTCTCCGACCTCAACCGTCCCATCGACAGCGACGAACGTATGACTCATGAATAATTTATTGATGACCGGATAAGGTTTTTCTTTAATATGAACAGGCAGAGCGGCACGCCCACGGACGACACCGTCTCCATAGCCGACTGGTAAGATGGCAATCCGCATCGGTTCTGTACTCGTAAAGTTCGTCCCGTACCCAACGTGTTCACCCGGTCCGATTTCGCGAATTTCAACGACCTCCGTCGTCATCCGGAGCGAAGGAACGAGCCAGTCCATCTTTTCAATCGGTGAATAGCCGAATAAGAAGATTCCAGGGCGGACATAATTACAAAATGCGAGACGCGGATCGTGTTTGACGATCGTCGCACTGTTTTCCGAGTGCATATACGTAAACGTATGGCGCTTTCGTAACACATCGGCAATGGCGACGAAACGTTCGACTTGTCCATCGTGATCCGCATCCGGCTCATCGGCAAGCGGAAAATGTGTATATAAACCTGTTAAAGCGAGCGAATCTGCTTGCGCAAGCGCAAGAACAGCTTCCGCCTCTTGAAGCGAACTGACACCAAAACGATTCATCCCGACGTTGATCTTCAAATGTAACTCGATTCCTTGCAGCTGTTTACTGTTTAGGGCGAGCCATTCTAGCGATGAGACACCGAGTGCAATTCCGAAACGTCGTGCTGTTTCAAAATCCTCCGTCGGATTCATCACCAGTACATAACTGTCTGGAAAATTCGTTTTGATTTCAATGGCTTCATACAACTCGGCGACAGCAAAGTGCTGAACATCAGACGCCGTCAGCGTTTCGACCATCTCGAGCATGCCTAAGTTGTACGCATTGTTCTTGACCACGGCAAAAATATGTTTACGTGATCGAGCGAAGACCGATGCGACGTTCTGTCGCACCGCCTTCCGATCGATCGTGACGAGTGTACGCGTCGTCATTCTGCGACAGCTGGTGTCACATACGTCAACCAATCCGCATATTGCGGCAATTGACCTGTGACGGCTTGACGGTAAAGATCGAGCAACTCATCTGCGACGTTCCGTGTTCCGCCGTTGATGGAGATATGATCGATTTCACCGACACTCGTGATTTCAGCAGCTGTTCCTGTTAAGAAAATCTCATCTGCGACATATAACTCATCGCGTCCGATGTGACGTTCGACGACAGGATAGCCTTGATCTTGTGCCAAACGGATGATGACTTGGCGTGTGATACCGTCGAGTACTGAACAATCAAGTGACGGTGTATGAATCGTTCCGTTTTTAAGAAGGAAAAGATTCGCAACACTCGCTTCACTAACGTTTCCGTTCATGTCGAGCGCGATTGCTTCATCAAATCCATCACGGATGGCTTCACCTTTTAAGAGTTGTGAGTTCATATAGTTGGCAGCCGCTTTCGCTTGCATCGGCATCATCGTTGATGAGACGCGGCGGTATGATGCGACTTTGGCACGGATGCCAGCACCTTTATCGAAGTATTCCCCAAGCTCCCAGCAAGAGATACCGACATGAACTGTCGTATCTTTCGCCATCAATGCTTGCCATGGCGTACCGAGGAACACGAATGGACGGATATAACAAGATTCGAATCCGTTTTTCGCAACTAGATCAATCGTCGCCTGGACGAGTTCATCAACCGTATACGGAATTGTGACGTGGTAATAGGCGCAACTACGGAAAAGACGTTCAATATGTTCCTTCAATTGGAAAATCGCCGGTCCGTCCGGTGTCGCGTAGGCACGAATTCCTTCAAAGAATCCACTACCATAGTGAATCGCATGTGACATGACGCTCGTGTTCGCATCTTTCGGATCATGAAAGACTCCATCTAACCAAATTGCTTCTCCATACTGTGTATCCACTGCCATGTGTTTTCCTCCTCTTCGACGCCAATCAGAGTGAACGTAAATCATCCACCAATTGCGTCTTCTCTTCTGTTTTCGCATCTTTCTGTTTGATGACACGTGCAGGTGTTCCGGCAACGACGCTTCCAGCAGGTACGTCTTCTGTGACGACACTACCGGCAGCGACGACGGCATCTTTACCGACTTTGACGCCTTCGAGAATGACTGCATTCGCACCAATCAAGACACCGTCTTCAATGATGACAGGTGTTTTTGAAGGTGGTTCGAGGACACCCGCGACCACGGCACCTGCGCCAACATGAACGTTTTTCCCGATCGTCCCACGTGCACCGACGACAGCGTTCATATCAATCATTGTACCATCTCCGATCGATGCACCGATATTGATGATCGCACCCATCATAACGACCGCGTTGTCACCAATGACGACATGATCACGAATCCATGAACCTGGTTCGATTCGCGCATTCAAATGACGTGTATCAAGCATAGGTACCGCACTGTTGCGACGGTCATACTCCACATGAACATCCGTGATGCGATCTGAATACTTTTCTAAGAAAGTAGCCGCAAGTCCTGCATCTGCGAAGAAAATTTTTGATTCATCTGATCCGAACGCTGTAGCACCTTCGATCGTCAAGCCCGCCAAATCGCCGTTGACATAAAGTTTTACCGGTGTTTGTTTTTTTGCATCTTTAATGAATTTAGCAATTTCGTAAGCATCAGTGAGTAACATGTGAATCCTCCTGTGTGTAGAGCGTCTCCAACGTATAGAGTCCCGCTGTTTTTTGAATGAGTGCTTCAGCTGCTTTGATCGCACCAGAAGCAAATACTTTTTTCGATAGCGCTGTATGTTTGATTTCAATCAACTCGTCGACACCTGCGAATAAGACTTCGTGTTCTCCGAAGATCGTTCCACCGCGCATCGCATGCATCCCGATCTCGTTCGTCTCCCGCTTTTGCCGCGTCTGTGACCGGTCATACACAGGTGTGACGTCACGTGCCGTCTGAATCGTTTGCAGTAACAACTCGGCCGTCCCACTTGGAGCATCGACTTTTTGATTATGATGTTTCTCAAGCAATTCGATGTCATACGCCCCTGCCAGTGGCACCAGTGTCTTCAGTAGTTGCTGCACCATTGCGATACCATACGACATGTTATACGACTGGAAGATCGGAATTTCTTTTGCAGCGTTCTTGATGGACGCAAGCTCCGCTTCAGAAAAACCAGTCGTCGCGATAACGAGTGGCGTCTTTGTCGCCAGCCCGTATGCGAGTAGATCCGGTAACAAACTCGGATGCGAGAAGTCGATGATTGCATCGACCGTCTCTGCCATCTCTGTTAGCTCGGCATATGAAGCGATCGTATCGGATGACTTCGTCCGGTCAACGATCGCAACGACACTTTGTGGTGCGAGTTCGACGACGTATTGTCCTGTCGCCCCATAACCGTGTAACGCGAGTTTCATCGAACCACTCCTTTGTAAGCCCGCATCGTTTCGAGTAAGTGGGCGTGTCCCGCTTCCGATTGACGCACGAGCGGCAAGCGCGGCGCACCGACAGCAAAGCCGAGTTCTTCAAGCGATGCTTTAACTGGAATCGGATTGACATCACTGAACAAGGCACCGATGACCGGTAACAAGTCTGCCTGAATCCTGCGTGCCGTGACGAGATCTTGCGCGAGTAACGCCTCAGCAAGTGCTTGTGTCTCTGCCGGATACGGATTCGAAAGAACTGAGATGACGCCTTGTGCGCCCCACGCCATGTACGGCAGGATTTGATCATCATTTCCACAGAAGACCGCGAAGTCTTCCGGAATCGCCGCCATCAGTTCGCCCATGAAGCTGACGTCTCCACTCGCTTCCTTAAACGCTTGGATGCGTGGATGACGTGCTAACGTCACTGCGGTTTCGACTGCGATCGCAACGCCTGTCCGCGACGGAACGTTGTACAGCATGATCGGTAATTCGGTTGCATCAGCGACCGCCGTGAAGTGCGCGACGAGACCGGCTTGTGATGTTTTATTGTAGTACGGTGTGACGAGCATCGCTGCATCCGCACCAAGGCGTTCTGCGAGTAACGTCTTCTCGATTGTTACTGCCGTGTTGTTCGAACCCGTTCCGGCAATGACGGGTACTCGTCCTGCTGTGACTTGAACGGCAGTCGTCAATAGTTGTTCAAATTCCGTGTTTGTCAGTGTCGAACCTTCTCCTGTCGTCCCTCCGACGACAAGTGCCTGAATCCCTGCTGCGAGTTGTTGCTCGATCAAGCGTTCGAATACGTGTAGATCCAACTCGCCTGCTTCATTAAATGGTGTGACGAGCGCTGTACCTGCTCCTTTGAACATGAAGAACTCCTCCTTTTTTATGAATGAATCGACTGTTCGATTGCTTGGCGTGCGACTTGTACGGCGTTTGACGCGGCACCTTTTCGAATGTTGTCGGCTACACACCAGAGATGGAACGTGTTCGCGAGACTATCATCTTGTCGAATCCGACCGACGTAGACGTCGTCCGTCCCGCTTGCGTCAAGTGGCATCGGATAACGCGTATTTGCGACATCATCGATGAGGACGACGCCCGGTGCGCCTTCCAGTGCTTCACGGATCGCTTCGACCGTCGTCGGTTGTGTAAACGTGACGTTGATTGCAACCGAGTGAGAATTCGTGACTGGAACCCGTACACATGTCGCACTGACTGGTAATGCTGGAAGATTGAAGATTTTCCGTGTTTCATCAATCATCTTCTGCTCTTCTTTCGTATAGCCGTTCTCAAGGAACACATCGATATGCGGCAAGATGTTATCGTGAATCGGATGCGGATAATTGACGGGCTCTTCTCCGCGTGCCCCGCGTGCCAGATCCTCGATTCCTTTTTGACCGGAACCGGATACGGCCTGATACGTCGTATAGTTGATCCGTTCGAATCCCAGTGACTGGAGCGGTGCTAAAGCGACGACGGATTGAATCGTCGAACAGTTCGGATTTGCGATCAAGCGGTCTGTCGCTTGAATCGCTTGCGGATTGACTTCTGGCACGACGAGTGGAATCGTCTCCTGCATCCGGAAGGCACTTGAATTATCAACGACGAGTGTTCCGTTTTCAGCTAGTAATGGGGCATATTGCTCACTGATCGTTCCGCCTGCTGCGAACAACGCGACGTCGATTCCGTCTTCCGTGATGTTTGGCGTCAGCGCTTGGATCGTAATATCTTCTCCCTTGAACTGCACCGTGTTCCCTGCTGAACGAGCAGAAGCGTAAGCGGACAGGCGGCTGACCGGGAAGTCCAGTTCTGCAAGTACTTGTAACATTTTTTGACCGACGGCGCCGGTTGCTCCGATGACGGCTACATGATACATGCTGTTTTCCTCCTTATAACTCGAACGCGTTTGCAATCGCTGCAACCGTCCGTTCAATGTCTGCTTGTGCAATCGTGTACGAGATGCTGATTTCTGATGTCGTGACTTGATAGAACGGGATATTCTCCGCTCGGAAGATTGCGAACAATTTCGAAGCAACACCTGTTGCATCCCGCATCCCGATTCCGACGACAGATAACTTCGCGTGCTGATCGTGGCGGTCGACCTTGACTGTCGTGAAGCGATCCATGATGTCTTTCAATGCTTCATCGAGGAACTCTTCCTCATCGAGTGGACAGGAGAACGATAGGAAGATGTCACTGTCGAACGTCGTTTGACTGATCATGTCGATGTTGACGTGGCGGTTCGATAAGAGTTCGAAGATATCGGCTACTGCTGCGTTCGTTTGCGGTACGTGTTTAATTGATACCGTCAAGACGTTCTTCGTCACACTGACACTCGTGACCGCTTTTTGTTCCATTGTTTCCGTCGCTTCCATGATCCATGTTCCCCTTTTCGATTCAAGTGTTTTCCCGACGAAGATGTGTACGCCGTATTTTTTTCCTAGTTCGACACTTCGCATTTCCATGACCTTCGACCCGAGGGCGCTCATTTCCATCATCTCATCATACGAGATATGTGGAATCGGTTGAGCGGCGGCATGGATTCGCGGATCAGCTGTATAGACACCGTCGACATCGGTATAGATTTCGCACCGTTTATCAAGGACTGCCGCAAGGGCAACTGCCGTTGTATCCGACCCACCCCGTCCGAGTGTCGTGACATCACCGAGTTCGTTGACACCTTGGAATCCGGCGACGATGACGACATCGTACGTTTCGAGTTTTTGTCGTAACAGATCTCCATCGATCTGTTTGATCTTACTTTTCGTATGCACGCCCATCGTGCTGATTCCTGCTTGAGCGCCTGTTTGCGATAACGCTTTGACACCGAGCGAGTTGAGGGCGATGCTGAGTAATGAAATCGTCTGTTCTTCTCCGATGGCAAGCAACCGATCGAGTTCTCGCCGCTCAGGGCGATCCGTGATGGCTTGTGCCTGAGCGATCAAAGAATCTGTCATCTTGCCCATCGCCGAAACGACGACGACGAGTTTTTCACCTTCGGCTGCGCGACTCTTCAAATAATTCGCAATAGACTGAATCTGTTCGACAGTCGCAACCGAGCTTCCACCAAATTTAAGTACAGTTGTCACAATCCTATCTCCTTTGTCCCGATACAGAAAAAAACGACGGGCCGGTAGGAGCGTTCCTACGGCCCGTCGTTATCACGATCGGACAAACGAAGACAAAGTCATTCGTTCTTTTACGTAAGATAGCGCTCCGAAACATCGGTTTCGGCAGTACAACGGATCTTAACCGTTGTACCAGCAAATAAGAAGAAGCATCTTCTCGTTCACTTCGGCGGACTTCCCCTTTCACATCATTCAGCATGCTTGCCTTCAAGAATGATGCTACTCATGTCATCCGCGCCTCTATCTGTCGGTTGTTAGTTACAGTTATAGCAGACATCTTTTGTTAAATCCAGTCATTTGACTGATTTTTTTCAAAATTCGTCAATTCGCAAGATGCTGTTTCGCGAGTTCGAGTTGCTCCGAAACGGAAGCAAACCCTGTACCGCCGTAGCTTGTCCGGCGTGCCACTGCTTGAACCGGATCGAGGAGCGGATAGACGTCTTCCATAATATCCGGATGGAAGGTTTGATACGTCTCGAGATTCAAGTCCTTCAGGAAACAACCGTTCTGCACACAGTAAAGGACGGCTTTCCCTACGATTTCATGCGCTTCGCGGAATGGTATGCCTTTCGTTACAAGGTAGTCGGCGAGTTCCGTTGCATTCGAGAAGTCTTGCATTGTCGCCTTCTTGAGCGCTTCGGTCTTAAACGTCGCGGATTCAATCATTCCGGTGAAGATTTGAACGGACTTGAGAACGGTATCTGCTGTATCGAAGACCCCTTCCTTATCCTCTTGCATGTCTTTGTTGTAAGCGAGTGGTAATGCCTTCATCGTCGTCAAGAAGCCCATCAGGTTGCCGTAGACGCGACCTGTTTTTCCACGAATCAATTCAGCAAAATCAGGGTTTTTCTTTTGTGGCATCATGCTCGAACCTGTCGAGAAGGCGTCAGACAACTCGATGAAGCCGAATTCTTGCGACGCCCAGATGATGATTTCTTCACAAAAACGTGAGAGATGCATCATGACGGTCGAGGCGATTCCGAGATATTCAATGACGAAGTCGCGATCGGAGACAGCATCGAGACTGTTCGGATAGACCGACTCAAAACCGAGCAACTCGGCAGAACGGAAACGGTCGATCGGGAACGTGGTCCCCGCGAGCGCGCCTGCCCCGAGTGGTGATTTCCGAATTCGTTTTTGATTGTCCGTCAACCGTTCGACATCACGTTCGAACATCCAGAAATAAGCGAGCATGTGATGCGCAAGCGAGATTGGTTGTGCCCGTTGCAAATGCGTATACCCCGGCATAACCGTCTCGATATGTTGCTCAGCTTGTTCCGTAATGACCGATTGGAGCTCGCGTAATGCCGTCGTCAACGCTTCGACATGCTGCTCCATCCATAGATGTAAATCGGTTGCGACTTGATCATTTCGGCTCCGTGCCGTATGCAGTTTCCCTGCAACTGGACCGATCTGTTCCGTCAACAAACGCTCAAGATTCATATGAATGTCTTCGTCCGCTAATGTGTAGGAATGGTCCTTTAACGTCGCTTCGAGTTGCTTTAATCCTTGCTGGATTTGTGTCCACTCATCTTGAGCGAGAATCCCTTGTTCAAATAACATCTGTGCATGTGCGAGACTGCCTTTCAAATCAACGCTTGCTAATTTTTGATCGAACGTGATTGATGCTCCGAAGGCTTCCGCTTGAGCGGAAGCACTTTCCGTAAAACGTCCACCCCAGAGTTTGGTCATTTCGTTACACCCGCCTGACGATGTACACTCGCATGCGTTGAAACGGCAAGACCGTGTAATTTGATGAAGCCTTTTGCTGCTTCATGATCGAATGCATCTTCTTTCGTGTACGTCGCAAGTTTCTCATCATAAAGCGAGACAGCCGACTGACGACCTGTAACAGTTGCATTTCCTTTGAACAGTTTAACGCGAACTTCTCCTGTAACGTCCTTTTGTGTTGCCGTCAAGAAAGCTTTCAAGCCTTTCGTCAATGGCGCATGGAAGAGACCGTTGTAGATCGTTTCTGCGTATTGTTTGCTGAGTAATGGTTTGAAATGCGCGACGTCCTTCGTCAATGTAATCGTCTCGAGTGCAGCGTGCGCTTTGAGTAAAACAGTTGCGCCTGGGCACTCATAGACTTCCCGCGATTTGATACCGACGAGACGGTTCTCGACGTGGTCGATCCGTCCGACCCCATGTGCTCCAGCGATGATGTTCAGTTCCGTAATCAGTTTCGCTAATGGATACTTCGTCCCGTTGATAGAAACTGGAACACCTGCTTCAAAGCCGATAATGACTTCTTCTGCCTGATCCGGAGCGTCTTCTGGTGCTACCGTCAACGCATATGCGTCTTGTGGTGGTTCTGTCCATGGATTTTCTAGGACGCCACATTCATTACTCCGTCCCCAAAGGTTCATGTCGATCGAGTATGGGCTGTCGAGGTTGATCGGGATCGGCACATTGTTTTCTTTCGCGTAGGCGATCTCTTCTTCCCGTGACCATTTCCATTCCCGAACCGGTGCGATGACTTCGAGTGACGGATCAAGTGCCGCGACCGAAACTTCGAACCGGACCTGGTCGTTCCCTTTTCCGGTACATCCGTGTGCGACCGCCGTCGCACCATGCTGATGTGCGACTTCGACGAGCTTTTCTGCGATCAATGGACGCGAAAGCGCTGAGATCAACGGATAGGCATTTTCGTAATGGGCGCCATATTGAAGTGCTGGCAAGACAAAGTCTTGTGCGAATTCTTCTTTGACATCGAGAACGATTGATTCGATCGCACCGACGAGGAGTGCTTTTTCCTTGATGACGGATAAATCTTTTCCTTCTCCGACATCCATGCATAAGGCAATGACATCATAGTCCTTGCTCAACCATTTGATGGCTACTGATGTATCGAGTCCCCCAGAGTACGCTAAGATTAATTTTTGTTTTGACATGTATAATTCCCTCCTGGTTTTTAATTCATTTGTCTGTATAAAAATTCATTATGAATTATATATATACATAGAAAACAAAAAAAAGAAACCCTTTTTGCAGGATTTCTTTCAAAATAACTTACATTTTCTTCTCCATCGTCCGGTGTGGAATGCCCGCATCGTCGAATTCATCGGAGACGATCGTATAACCAAGACCTTGATAAAACGGGATGGCTTGGACTTGTGCACCGAGTGTCAGCAGTTGTTTTCCTTCACGCCGCGCGACACGTTCCATCGCCTGCATCAACTCACCACCGTATCCTTTTCCTCGGGCTGTCGACAGCGTCGCCACACGCTCCACCTTCATCCGTTGGTCGTCATATGGTCGTGTGCGACCCGTTGCAACCGGTCGACTCTGTTCATCGAGGACAAGCAGATGAATCGCTGTTTCATCATGTGTATCGTATTCAAGATGACGTGGTACGCCTTGTTCCTCGACGAAGACACGCTCCCGGATCATCCGAACGGCTTGATGTTGTTCTGCTGTACGTACTTGAATGACTGTCATGACTGATATTCCTCCCGTAATCGATCGACATATGCCATCGCATCATCCCGATTCGTAAATTGTGCTTGTGCCTGAACCGCACTTCCTCCACCTCGTCCATTGAATGTTTGGACATGCGCTTTAGCGAACTTCCCGAGATGGGGTTCCCCTGGACTACTCATCAGTAACTTGTTTGTCGTCCCATTCCAGACGACGCCGACGCGTCCCGCTTCTTGGATCGCTTTAGCGAGTTGCTCGGATGCTTTGATTTCTTCATTCAGATGTTCAAACATCAGAATACCGTCTTGTTGTTCTAAAGCTTGAGCGAGCGTGAATGTTGCAAGTTGTTCCTGGGCGTGTTCGACCTGTTTCGTTAAGCGTTTCTGTTCTTCTTGTAACGCTTGAACGGCTTCTAGCATTTGAACCGGCTTGACTGACAAAGCTTGCGCCGCTTCCCTCAAGGCGTGACGTTCTGACTGAACAAGTTGGTATGCCCGTTCCTTTGCGACATAGGATAGACGAATGTTCCCACGAATCCGTTCGACCCCAGTAAAGAGAATCAACTCGAGCTGTGCCGTCGAATCGAGATGCGTCCCACCACAGGCACTATAATCAAGTGTGCCGATTTGAACGACACGAATTCGTCCTTCGACTTGTGGTGTTTTTCGTAATGGTAGACGTAGGGCTTCCTCCTCGTCATATTCAGTCGCCGTGATCGGTAATCCTTGTTCAATCACATGTCGTAATCGTCGATCCAGCTGTTCTTGTTGAATAGTTGTCCATTCAGGTGTCTCGATATCAAGCGTCGAAACCTCACTTCCCGTCCGAAAACTAAGCGTTTTGATGTTCGACTCATCGTGTAAGATCGCAGAGATCACGTGTTGTGCCGTATGTTGCGCCGCATGATCAATTCGGACTGCATCATCTATGATACCGGTGACGTCTCCTGTGAGCGGATTCGCCAGTTGATGCCAGACGACACCGTCTTCGATTTGAACGTCAAGGACAGGTTGGTTGTTCAATGTTCCACGATCTGCTGGCTGTCCACCGCTCTCCGGATAAAAGTAACTTTTCTCTAAAGCAACCCAATAGCCGTCTACTTGTTTTGTCGCACGAAGGGATGTCTGAAAGGTTCGGACATCGGATTCTATTTGTTCGGGGCGCATGCCTCGACCACCTTTCTCTGTCAGTTTCACTCTGTATTATGCCATATTTCATCCAGAACCGTTTGTCGGCTTGCCTTTTTCCTAGTACACTAGACGAAAGACTACCGATCGCGAAAGGACGAAATGCCGTGATTCAGCACATCAATAAAAATTCACCACTCCCCATTTACTATCAAATTGAAGCTGCCTTAAAACAACAAATCGAAAGCGGCGTCCTTCAACCTGGAGACTTGATTCCGTCCGAGCGCGAATTCGCCGAGGCCCACCAAATTAGCCGAATGACGGTTCGTCAAGCCATTTCAAACTTAGTCAACGCTGGTTACTTGATTCGTCAAAAAGGACGAGGAACATTCGTCGCGAATAAAAAAATCGTCATGCAACTTTCCGGTTTGACGAGTTTCTCGGAAGAGATGGAACATCTTGGACTAGAACCGACGAGTGCGCTCCTCTCCTATCAAATCATCGACGCGTCGATGACGATCGCAAATAAGCTCCGGATTCGCGAAGGCGCATCCGTATATGAATTGAAACGTTTACGTATTGCTGATGAGCAAGCTCTTGCTCTTGAGACCGTCTACATCCCAGAGCAACTCTTGCCTGGACTCGATCAAGACGTCGCGACCGCATCACTCTATGCATTTGCTGAAGCGAGTGGATTAAACCTCGGACGTGCGAGTCAAACGTTTGAATCACGTCTCGCGACAAAGGAAGAAGCGAGTCACCTTGGCTTGTCGACCGCTTCGCCTGTCTTATCCGTCGAGCAACTGACGTATCTCGCGACGGAACAACCGTTTGAATACGTCATCTCTGCTTACCGAGGAGACCGATATACCTTCACTGTCGAAATGGAACGCCAACGCTGAAAAACCCCTCGAATCGCCATGCTGTGACGGTGATTCGAGGGGTTTTCGTGTATAGATTACTGCGCAGGGATCGTTTCTGTCTCTGGTGCTTGTTCTGTCGTATCTTGTACAGCATCCGTTTCATCTGCGATCGGCTTGACTTCTTGACCTTGCATCGCTTTCGCTAAGTTGCTCTTCACTTGTTCCAGTTGATTCGGATCGAGGTGGTATTCCCATTTCCCGCTAATGCCGATATAGCCTTCTCCAGCGAGCTGATACTCCGTTGTGTCACGGAGTGCTGCAGTGAAATCTGCTAAGCGTGTGTAATCATTCGGTCCTAAGTTTGTTTCAACATTATCACCCACGGCATCCAAAATATCACGGTATGCACTGAGCGAACGGAAACTTGCCGCTTCTTTTGCGACCGCTTGAATGACTTGCATCTGTTTTTGTCCGCGACCGATATCACCGAGCGGATCATCATGACGGTTCCGGACATAGGCCAGTGCCTGTTCCCCCGTCAAATGTTGCTTTCCTTTATCAACGGTGATGGTACCCGCTTTACGTTTTGAATCTTGTTCTTTAAATGCATACCGTACATCGATATTGACACCATCTAATGCATCAATCAATTGAACGAATCCTTGGAAATTAACTTTGATGACGTGATCGATTTGAATGCCGAGTAGGTTTTCTGTCGTTTCACGTGCTAATTTAATGCCGTTGTAGGAATTCGATTTATCCATCGAACCGAAATAAAGGGCATGTGTGATCTTATCTTGCTCAACACCTGTCTTGCCGTAAGGGATATCATACTTCGAATAATCGATGTTCACGAGTGAATCACGTGGGATACTCGTCAACACTAATTGCTCCGTCTTTTTGTTCAAAATTCCGACGATCATGACGTCTGAACGAGCTGGTTCATGACGTTCCTTGCTTTTTTTCGTTTCATCCGTTCCGAGAATCAAGAATGATTCAGACGGAACATCATCATATTTAGAGCTCACTTTTGAGCCGGGAATCTTAATCTGCGTCTTTGCCAATGTTTCTTGCGTTTTGATAAAAACAGCTCCAGCATAACCAGAACCGATGATTGTGACGAGCAGGACGAGTGCAGCGACGACTTTCATGAACATCTTGCCAGCACTTGGCTGTCTCTTTCGTGCGGATCGCGTTTCCATCATGTAAACCCTCATTTTCATGTAAATTTTCCGTAAAGTTCGCTAATCTCCATTATCCGGACATTTAATGAAATGTCAATTTACGTTTCGATTAAAGAAACCGCACAGAATAGTTGCATCTAAAATAATTCCGGTATCGTAGCACTTTGCCTGATTAGCATGAATGCTACCAGCATGTCGTCTTTCGTGATTTCCTCACCTATCTCGCCTTAAAATATAAAATCGCATGAGACCGGGCTTTATTCCCTTCTTTCAAGAACTACAAAAAAGGTACAAAGCCAATTGATGGGGTGGCTCTGTACCTTGTAATTCATTCGTGTTTCTCCATCATGCTTTCATGAAATTCAAATAAGCAGCCCGCCCTGTACGTTTAGCGTCATCTGACAATAAAGAGGCGGCCTCTTCGTCGAGGATCACCATGACATCGGCATGGCGTTTGAGTACGGTCGCCGGACAATCCGTTGTAGCGACCCCTTCCATCATATCGCGGACGGCTTCTGCCTTTCGTTCGCTTGAAGCAACGAGAAGGATTTTTTTTGCTTCCATGATCGTACCGATTCCCATCGTGATCGCTTTCGTCGGCACTTCCTCCAATCGATCAAAGAAACGTTGATTCGCTTCTCGCGTCGATTCCGTCAATTCCGTCACGTGTGTCTTCGCATCGAACGGCGTACCCGGTTCATTGAAGGCGATGTGTCCATTCGCTCCGATTCCGAGCAATTGGATATCGATTCCTCGCTTGCGCACGAGCGCCTCGTATCGTTCACTTTCTTTAACCGGATCTTCTGTATTCCCGATTGGTACGAAAGACTCCTTGAAACGTACGTCATTAAACAAGTGTTCTTGCATGAACGTATGGTAGCTTTGTGGATGTTCTGGGCTGAGACCGACATATTCATCTAGATTGACCGTCGTCACATGTCTGCAGTCAAGCGAGTCCTTCCGCCATTCTTCATACACACCGACCGGTGAACTGCCCGTCGCAAGCCCTACTGTTAATCCTTCCGGATGACGCTCAATTTCCTGTTTCAAAAATTGATACGCCACATGCGCTAATTCTTCTCCTTTTTCTACAATCATCCATTTCATGAGGTAGACTCCTTTCCGTTCGTGATCCGGTATCGCGTACCACGATGAATCGTTTCTTGAATGTGTAATCCCTCGTCGAGCAACACAATATCCGCATCCTTACCGATCGAGAGACTTCCCTTTTGTGTCAACTGAAGCTCTTTTGCCGCATTGACCGATGTCATACGAACCGCTTCTTCGAGCGTACAACCTGTATAGGTGATGATGTTTCGTAAAGCGGCGTCCATCGTCAAAATACTTCCGGCTAAACTACCGTTCTCAAGGCGTGCCGCACCGTCTCGAACGAATACAGCTTGTCCCCCTAACTCGTATTCACCTTCTGCGAGTCCTTTGGCGCGCATCGCATCCGTGATGACGATCAATCGATCTGCACCCTTCATCCGGTAGGCGAAGTCCACCATTTCCGGTGCACTATGAATCCCGTCCGGAATGATCTCGGCATAGACTTCCGGCGTCAGGAGACAGTACCCGACTGTTCCCGGTTCCCGGTGATGCAGCGCACGCATTTGATTGTAGAGATGAGTACCATGGGTGACATGACCAGCTTGGTTTTGGGTATACGTCGCATCCGTATGGCCGGCAGACGGAATCGCACCCGTTAATCGCACTGCCTCTTCGAAAGCACGCGCTCCCGGGCGTTCTGGGGCATAGGTCACGATTTTGATCGTATTGCCAGACGCTTCCTGCCATTTCAGGAACTGTTCGACATCGGGTTCAACGATATATTTGCGCGGTTGCGCACCAGCATAATCCGGGTTGATGAACGGTCCTTCGAGATGAACACCGACGATCGTCGTGTCCTCTTCCTCAACGACTGTTCGCACCGTCTCGAGCGCTCGTGTGATGTCTGCCCAATCTTGGGTGATCGTCGTCGCTAAAAAGGACGTCACGCCTTCTTGTAACATCTGTCGGCTGAAATGATGCAACCTCTCGGCATCTCCATCCATGACATCGACATCATATCCTCCATGAATATGCACATCGATCATTCCAGGAATGAGTGATTGATGGTGCGCATCGATCGTCTCTTCTCCTGCGATTTCCTCAAATTCCGACATTGTTCCAATCGCCTCGATTGTTCGGTCAAAGCGAATGAACCCGTCTTCAATCGTCTGCTCTCCCGTGTAAATCCGGGCATTGATGATCACTGTCATCTGGCATCACCCTTTCTTTATCCGTTCCATGACTTGCTTTCGTATTTAGTATAACGTGATTATTTCTAGTTGTATAGACCTTTATACATTTGAACTGAAATTGCAAAAGGGCGATCCCGTTTGTCATTAGACAAAGGGTCGCCCTTTGTATACCCGTCTACTGCCATCTTCATGCGTCAGTCGATCAGGGTAATAAAATTCGGTCTTTCTTTCGAGAAATCAGACGCGTCGCTTTTAAGATTGCTATCGGTAACGATTGCCGCTTTCGGTAAGCAAGGTAGCGCCCTTCCCATTTTGGATCGTATTTTTCTTTGTATCGTCGTAGACCCGTGAAACTATACATGTAACGAATATTATTGAAGACATCTGCCGCCACACGTTCTTGCCAGAAGGACGTTTCATCCTCGCCGACGGATGAGAGTGGTGCCATTCCCATGTTGAATGTCCGGTAGCCTTCTTCTTTCGCATATTCGAATAGCCGAATGAACATCGCATCCATGATCCCGTTCGGTCCGTCCGGTCGAAAACGCATCAAGTCAATCGATAGGACTCCCTCTTGGTAAGCAGGCATGAACGTCATGAATCCGATCAACCGTCCTTCCGCTTCACGCATGATGCCGATTGGTGCTCGATTTAAGTAAGGTTTGTGGAAGTAACCGAGTGAGAAGCCTTTTTCAGACTTCCCACCTAACCATTCATCCGAGACCTCTTGCAGTTCTGCTAACAATGTATCCGAAAAAGGTGGCTCGATCACTTCAAACGTCATACCTTCTCGTTCAAAGCGATTTTTAATCGAGCGAAGTCCAGCTCGTTTTTTTCCTGATACGGTGAAAGACGGAATATCGACGATCGCTTCTTCACCGAGTTTGAAGAAGTTGAAGCCGAAATCATGATACAGCGACATGTTTTGCGCTTGAATCTGATAGATGTTCGGAATGTATCCGAGATCTTCGACACGGCGCAGGAAGGAGGCGATGACTTGTGAATGCTCCTTTGGATCTCCACTTGGATCACCGAGTACCATGATCCGGTTGCCAGTCTGACTAAACTGAATGAACGAACGATCTGTTTCGGAAAAGAAGAAGCGCTTATCTCCGAGAAACGCCAAATGGCTCAAATAATTGCCACCCTGTTCACGTAATACCGTTTCGATTTTTTCAGCATCGAACTGCTCCCCGAGCACCGGTTGATTAAAGGTGTTAAACAAGCGTATGAAAACTAATCCATAAACGAGCGCAAAGATGGATGAGCTCGCGGCAAACATGAAAATCTCATGCGACGGATACACTTCTGTTCCGTCTGCCGACCCGAGTGTATAAAAAGCGTATCCGAAAAAGACGAACCCGCCAATGTACAACAGACCAACGAACGCAACCCGGATGAAACGCGACGTCGTAATCAGTGTCCGTTCCCGATGAAACGCGTTACGAGACATCAGTAACAATCCGAGGACGACGACGACGGCAAGGAAGGAAATCAAGTTAAATCCACGAAGTGCCATCCCGACCAGCGCGAAGAACGATGCGCCATACATCATATACAAGGAACGCTTCGTTCGACGATAGAGCGCCGTCGATAAGAGGACAAATAATAGTCCGCCCATCAAAAAGAAACTGTTTGCGAGCAACAACGCTTCATGGGGCAATTTAGATTCCAGATATTCATATTGTGTCGAGACCGGTGGCAAAATCGCTAGCCCCCAGATCGTGATACCCGCGACAAGCGTAATCAACGCTAAGGTGAAGTGACGAATTTTACTGAGGAATCGCAATTGCAAGCGCCAAATGACACCCCCGACCTCAACCGACGGACCAACAATGGGTTTATCTTCGATCATCTTGACGACTGGACCACTAAACTCTCGAGCCGAGAAGACGACACCGATTAAGAATGGAATTAAGTAATAAACGAGACGATAAATCAATAATCCCGTCAAGACGATGCCTTCCTCGACTCCTGCACGCTGCATACCGATCAAAAAGACTAAGTCGAATGAACCGAATCCGCCGGGTACCATCGAAATCAAACCGGCTGTCGCAGCGATGATGAAGACACCGATCACTTTTGCAAAACTGACGTCTGTTCCGAGTGCTGCCAAAATGAGATAGACGACGACACCGGCACTAAACCACTCCGCAAACGATACAACGGAGTATAAGGCAATCGATTTCGGATGAATGCTGCTGTTCCCACGTCGAAACGAGAACAATAGATAGAGCGGGAAGAATAAGGCAACACCGATGATGACAGGCCATAACCATTTCTTCATTTCAAGCACTTCAAACGCTGGGAAGATGTGCAAGAGGGATAATGTCGATAAGATTGACAAACCGCTAATCAATGTCGGCGCCATCCAACCGATCGCTTTCAACAGGCGTCCGCCTTCAACGAATGGTCGATACAGGGCGGACCGGATGGCCATCCCTGCGAGACCTCCGAAACCGATGATGCCATTAAAGGAGTTCGCAATCCAGGACGCTCGGAAAATCAATCCGACTGGTGCTTTTGCTTCTAGCGAGCGCAACAAAAAGAAGTCATAAAAGAACATCGTCGAGACTGCCACGAGACCTGCGAGAATCAACAGGATGAACTGCCAAGATGGTACTTGGCGGATCGCTTGAATCGATTCCTTTAGAGACAAACTGCGTAATTCATTTTGTCCTTGATAAAAAATGAATCCGATCAAGACGATCGGCAAGATGATCTTCGCAATCGTCATGAGCCGTTGTTTTGAGAATTTCAAGATGCCAGCCTCCTTGATTTACGGATTAAGTACATAAGACGAACAAGCAATAGTGTCGCTCCGACCGCAAGACCGATGATCAATCCCCACCAGTATCCATCTGGTCCAAGTGCTGTGTAGCGTTCAAGATAAAAACCTAATGGTAGTCCAATGACCCAGTAGGCTACGATCGTCAATAAGAAGGTGACGTTGACGTCCTTGAACCCACGTAGTGCACCTTGCGTTGGTGCAGCGACGGCATCTGACAATTGGAAGAAAATCGCGAGAATCATAAAGTGTGCAGCTGCTTCGATGACTTTTGGGTCTCGACTATATAACGCTGCGAGTTCTTCATTCTTTAAGTACAACAGGATACCGGAAAACACGGAAACCGCAACACACATCGTCAACCCGATGCCAACATACTGAACCGCATCCTTGATCCGTTTAGCACCGACCTCGAAACCGACTGTGATTGTCAATGCGGACGCAGCGGACAACGGAATCATATAGACGAACGAGGCGAAGTTGATGGCAGCCTGATAGGCACCGATGATGACGTCGCCATATGCTCCAAGCAACAAGGTGACGGCTGAAAAAATACTGACTTCTGAAAAGATCGCGAGACCGATCGGCGCACCGAGTAGAATCAATTCCTTGATCCGCTTCATGTCCGGACGGTAAAAACGTCGGAGAACACCAAGACGCTGGAACAGCTCTCCTTTCATGACGACAGCGATGATTGCTAGACAAAGAATCCAGTACGTGATGGCAGTCGCAACTCCCGCACCGACACCACCGAGTTCCGGAAAACCGAAGTTTCCGAAAATGAATAGATAATTGAAAAGGACGTTAATGGGTAAAGAGATTAGTAGTAAGACCATCGTAATGTTCGATTTTCCTAATGAATCGATGAGTGTTCGTAAGACGAAGAAAACGAACATCGGCACGATGCCGAGCGCTAGCATCACGAGATAGTTCCGCGCGACTTCGCGCGCTTCTACCGATAACTCCATCCGCTCGAGAATCGGATTGACAGCGAGAAGTCCGATGACGACTGTCAAACCGATGATCACGACAGCGACGTACAACGCCTGCATGACGATCCGTTTGACTTCCCGCTCGCGTTTCGCTCCCATCGCTTGGGAAACGAGCGGCGCGACGGCAAGTAGAATACCGGTCAATCCTGTGTAAACAGGTGCCCATAGACTCGCTCCGACACCGACTCCTGCTAAATCAGCAGAGCCATATCGACCGGCCATGACCGTATCAAAAAAACTGATTAAATAAAATGCGACTTGCGTTACGAGAATTGGAAAGAAGATTTTCATGAATTGTTTCATCTTTCCTGAGAACGTAACTGTTTCTAACATGTTTCCACCACATTTCAGGAGGAGTCCTCCTTAATTTTAAAACGCATCATTCTTGAACTCTTACGAAATCAATCCAAGGAGGGATTCATCTCATGAACCATCGAGATACTGAAAAGCTAACTTTTGAACTACTCGAGACCTGGTCTACCTTCAATCATTATGCCAAAGAATCACAAACGTTTGAAAATCCGGAAGATATCCATCAAGCCCGGATTCGCTTGCGGAAACTGATCACGTTCGCTCGATTGGTCGAGTTGACGGAAGAACCCGTCTATTTGATTTGGAAGCGTCTGATGCACGCCTTCGGTGAAGTGCGCGATCTCGACGTACAGCTCGAAGCGACTTCGAAAAAAACAGAAATCGACCAATTGTTCGCAAACCATGTCGCCTTACAACTCCAAGGAAAACGTTCGACCTTGATTGAGACGATGCATCTCTTGATCTCAAATGAACTAGATCGATCCGTCCGTCGATTTTTAGCGAGTCCGATGACAAAACGCCTCAAGCGGATGTCAGAAAAAGAACTGATTCATGCCGCGGAGAAACGCTATGAGAAAAAACGTGAACAATTTGAAAAAGTACAACGAAAGGATGGTCCAAAACGTATCGAACGGATGCATGAGTTGCGGCTTGCGACGAAAGCGTACCGCTATACGGTCGAGTACTTGCGTCCCTATACGAATCAACCGAAGTCCGCTGTCGATCGTCTAAAAACTACCCAGACGCAACTCGGACATATCAATGACACGTATCAGCGACTGGAAAGATGGCGGTCATTCGAGGTTCCGACTGCTTATCAAGCAGAGCGCTTGCATCAGATCAAACGCTTAGAGGATGAACTGCGTAACGCACTCGATCAAGTTGAGATCGCTCACGGGTGACGTTGAACAAGTAGTTCAAGCATCTTTGTTCCGGCAATCGAATTGCCTTTCGCGTCAAGGGAAGGACCAAACACACCGATTCCGAGATCAGCCATATCGAAATCACTTCTACCACAGGCAACGACCGCACCGGAAACACCACTTTTTCCAGGAAGTCCGACTTGGACAGAAAATTCTCCAGATGCATCATACATGCCACATGTCGTCATGATGGCCCGGATGATTCGTGCGTTACGACGCGAGATGACTTGACGCCCGGATGGCGTTTTTCCAGATGTACTTAAAATTTTCCCCATCATGGCAAGTCCTTTACAGTTCGTCAAAATCGCACATTGTTTCGTGTAGACGTCGATGATCTCTTCGACGTTGCCTTCGATGACGCCGTGATAGCGCATGAAGTAGAGCAACGCTCGGTTCAAATCTGTCGTTTCGAATTCTGATTCAGCGACATCTGCGTCATATTTTACCATTTCTACTTTAATATCCAATAGTTTTGCGATGAATTGACGCAATTGCAGTAATTTATCCGCAGCATCCGTTCCCGGCAACATGCTGGTCACTGCTAGTGCTCCTGCATTGATCATTGGATTGAGCGGTTTTGTCGGAATCGTCTCTTCAAGTTTCGCAATCGAATTGAACGCATCACCCGTCGGTTCCATCCCAACTTTCGAAAAGACATAATCTTCTCCGAATGTCTCGAGGACGAATGCCAGTGTAATGATCTTCGACACACTCTGTAATGTAAACATCGTATCCGCATCACCTGCCGAAACGAACGTCCCGTCGGCATTACAGACAGCGATACCAAGTTGGGTCGGATCAACTTTCGCAAGCTCTGGGATGTAACTTGCGACTTGTCCAAGCACCGTATACGGACGACACTCCTCAATCAACTCCTCGAGTTGGGCTTGTGTAACATTCATGGCGTTCCCTCTTTCTCTTTTTTTCTAGCTTATCACGCATCTGGTGGATGCGGATATGGTTCTTCCGTAAACGCTAAAAGGAGTCGACTCGTTTCAGCCGAGTCGACTCCTTTTTCTAGCATCTGCTTTATCCGTTTACGACTAGTTCACCGTCTGCTACATCGATCGCAATCTGGGAACCATCTTGAATCGCCCCACTGATCAAAGCTCGGGCAAGCTTCGTCTCAATCGTCCGTTGCATATAACGGTTGATTGGACGCGCACCGTATTGCGGTTCGAATGCTTCTTCAAAGATCAGCGTCTTCGCAGCATCCGTGACATTAATCGTAATGCCGCGTCCAGACAAGCGAGAAGTCATCTTCTCGACCGCTTTGTCGATGATTTGTTCGATCTCTGTCCGGTGGAGTGGATGGAACAAAATCGTATCATCAATCCGGTTTAAAAATTCCGGTCGGAAGTGACGCTTCAGTTCTTGGCGAACGGCTTCTTCTTCCGCCGCATCGATGACACCATCTTTTGCTGCTTCAAGCAAGATGGGCGCACCGATGTTTGATGTCATGATGACGATCGTGTTCTTGAAGTCGACGACACGTCCTTGCGCATCTGTTAACCGACCATCGTCGAGCAACTGAAGCAAGATATTGAAGACATCTCCGTGCGCTTTTTCGATCTCATCGAATAGAAGAACCGAATACGGGCTCCGTCGGACGGCTTCCGTCAATTGACCGCCTTCTTCATAACCAACGTATCCTGGAGGCGCACCGACGAGACGGGAGACATTGTGTTTTTCCATATACTCCGACATATCGATGCGGACGATATGATCTTCACTATCAAACATCGCTGCCGCCAAGGCTTTTGCAAGTTCTGTCTTCCCGACTCCTGTCGGACCGAGGAACAAGAACGAGCCGATCGGACGATTCGGATCCTTGATACCTGCTCGCGCTCGAATGACAGCATCCGCGACGAGACGAACCGCTTCGTCTTGACCGAAGACACGCTCATGAAGCGTATCCTCGAGATAGAGTAGCTTTTCCCGTTCGCCCTGCGCAAGCCGCGTCACTGGAATGCCGGTCCATTTCGAGACGATGTCGGAGATCTCTTCTTCCGTCACCGCTTCCCGAACCAGTTCGTGGGAGACGTGTTCAGATGATTCTTCCGCGACTTTCAGACGCGCTTCAAGGTCTGGAATTTGACCGTACTTGATTTCTGATGCCCGGTTTAAGTCATAGCGCCCCTCGGCTTCTTGTAACGCCAGTTTCGCTTTCTCAAGATCCGCGCGTAACTGTTGGACACTTTGCGAACTCTCTTTTTCCCGTTCCCATCTTGTCCGAAGCGCACTCTCATCTTCTCGGGCAGAACTGAGTTCTTGCTGTAAGACGGCAAGTCGTTTCCGGGATGCTTCATCCGTCTCTTTCTTTAATGCTGCTTCCTCGATCTCGAGCTGCATGACCCGGCGGACGAGGGAATCGAGTTCAGCCGGCATCGACTCCATATCCGTCCGAATCATCGCACATGCTTCATCGACGAGATCAATCGCTTTATCTGGCATGAACCGATCCGTAATATACCGATCGGATAACATCGCCGCCGCGACGAGTGCATTGTCATGAATCCGCACACCGTGGTGAATCTCGAACCGTTCCTTTAATCCACGCAGAATAGAAATCGTATCCTCGACATCCGGTTCCGCGACGAGGACTTGTTGGAAGCGACGTTCGAGCGCTGGGTCCTTTTCGATATACTTCCGGTACTCGTCAAGCGTCGTCGCACCGATACAGTGCAATTCTCCTCGCGCAAGCATCGGCTTGAGCATGTTTCCGGCATCCATTGCGCCGTCCGTCTTTCCGGCACCAACGATCGTATGCAGCTCATCGATGAATAAGAGAATCTGTCCTTCGGCTTCCTTGACTTCATTCAAGACCGCCTGCAGGCGCTCTTCGAACTCACCACGGTATTTTGCACCAGCGACGAGCGCACTCATGTCCAAACTGAACAACTGCTTGTTTTTGAGACTCTCGGGTACATCTCCTCGGACGATCCGTTGCGCGAGTCCTTCAACGATTGCCGTTTTCCCGACACCAGGTTCTCCGATTAAGACGGGATTATTTTTAGTCTTCCGACTTAAAATCCGGATGACACGTCGAATTTCATCGTCACGACCGATGACTGGATCCGTTTTCCCGGACCGGAAGTCCGCTACGAGATCGCGTCCATATTTTTTCAGCACATCAAACGTCTCTTCGGGATTTTTCGTCGTGACCTTGCGATTGCCCCGCATACTGACGATCGCTTCCCGAAGTGTCTCTTCCGTAATGCCTTGACGACGTAAATATTGAGCTGCTGGACTTGATTGTTTGATCAGGGCTAATAATAAGTGCTCAACGGAGACGTAGTCATCCTGCATGAGTCGCGCTTCCGTCTCCGCTTCCGTCAACACGTTCAGCAACGAGCCCCCGATCCGTGGCGTCGTCGCCTGGGACAGAGCCGGAAGCTTACCAATCGCTTCGTCAATCGCTGCATTCAATGTCTCAATCCGTTGATTCAACTTTTCAAAAATGACCCGTGCAATTCCCTCTTCTTGAGCAAGTAAGGCAAGTAACAAATGCCACTCTGTGATTTCACTATGACGACGTTGTTTCGCAATCGCTTGGGCAGAGACGATTCCCTCATGTGCCCGATCCGTTAAACGTTCAAAATCCATCCTTGATCACTCCTTCACTGCAAGTTGACGTTCCCACTCTTCATAAAAGGCGCGGTCCATCTCAGGTAACTTGACTTCGAGTTGGACGAGTAATGCCCCACGATGACCATTCGCTTGACTCAGACCACGATTTGGAATCCGAAGTCGTGCTCCTGGTTTTGTGCCCGGTTTGACTTTCAGTTTAATTCGTTTTCCTTCAAGTGTATCTGCGACGACTTCTCCTCCAAGTACAAGTGTCGTCGGATGAACGCGGACGGTCGAGATGACGTCTTGGTCGACCCGTCGGAACTGATCGTCATCCTTCAGGTGAATCGTCACGTAAACATCTCCCGCGACACCTTGTCGGTTACGCATCGAACTTTTTCCACGTAAGCGGACTTTTTTGCCGTCATAGACATCTTTCGGTAGCGTCAACTGAATCGAACCAGTCGCAAGACGCACCGTGACTTTTTCATTCGTACTGAGATGACTGAGTGGAACCGTCAATTCAAGCTCTTCATCGGTCGACACTTCTTCCTGACTAAAGAACGAACCGAACATGTCTTCAAATCCGAACGATTGTCCAGGTCGTGTCCGTCCACCACCTCCGAACTGTCGGAACAGATCTTCATAATCTCCAGCGCCCCCAGCTCCAGCACCTGCCATCCGGTCGAAGTTACTGCCGTATCGATCGTACTGGGCTCGTTTCTCCTCATCCCCAAGCACATCGAAGGCTTCTTGGATATCCTTGAAGCGCTGGTCCGCACTCGCCTCCTTGTTGACGTCTGGGTGATATTGCTTCGCCAGTTTGCGGTACGCGCGCTTGATATCTTGATTCGATGCATCCTTTGCGACACCGAGTGTTTGATAATAGTCTTTTGCCATTCGAGTTCACTTCCTTTTCCTATACTTCATTACCTTAATTATAAAAGTCACATCTTAATTGGTCAAATATAGTCAAACTTTTTTCTGACATTCTGTTCTCTTTTCACTTTACGTCCTTGCGACAAACAAGTTTCACCGGCTGAACCATGTTATACTGATAGCCAAACAGGAAATGAACGATGGGAGGATCTACAGATGGACGGTAAAACACGTAAAAATATCACACCTGGTCTTAAAGTCAGCATCGTGTTGAAACAAGATCAACGAACAGGTAGACGAACAGAAGGAATCGTTAAAGACCTTCTCACGAAATCACCGCAGCATCCGCACGGGATCAAAGTACGCCTAGAAGACGGACAAGTTGGTCGAGTTCAAGAAATTTTAAGTTAAGAAGACAACAATCGCTCGCCCTGATTCCTTTTCGGAGTCAAGACGAGCGATTTTTTCATGCTTCAGCAGTTTGTTCTAAATACCGCCACGTTGCTTCGACCAGAATACGCGCTGCGTCAAGCATCGCTGGCTCTTTAAAATCAAACTGGGGATGATGATGCGGTGGATACGAAGCGTCCCCGGCTCCTGTAAAGAAAAATGCACCGGGTACGTGTTGCAGATAATACGCGAAGTCCTCGCCGCCCATCGTCGGTTCGATTTCAAATACATGCTTGTCTCCTAAGATTTCTCGTGCGACGGATTCGATCAATACGGTGGGTACCGCATGGTTGACGACAGCTGGATACCCTTTTTCGTATGTAAATTGATACGTCGCTCCGACCGCCTGACAGATTCCTTTGATCGTCTGCTCCATCCGCTCAATGATTTCGTCCGCTGTCGCTTCATTAAACGTTCGGACCGTTCCTGTTAATGTCGCTTGATCTGCGATGACATTAAACGTATTCCCCGCGTGCAACGTTCCGACGGTCACGACTGCCGGCTTTAGCGGATTAAGTTGACGACTGACGATCGATTGTAATTCCTTGACGATCGTTGCCCCGAGTAAGACAGCATCAATCGTCTCGTGTGGCTTCGCACCGTGCCCGCCTTTTCCATATAAGATCAGCTCGAACTTATCAGCTGCTGCCATGATCGGACCGGTTCGAATACCGACGTGTCCTTGATCGATCGTTGACCAAAGATGCGTTCCGAAGATGACATCGACCCCTTCAAGACAACCGTCGGCAATCATATCTCGCGCACCACCCGGGACGACTTCCTCCGCATGTTGATGAATCAAGACGACATTCCCCGGTAACGATTCCCGCTGTTGCATGAGCGTCTTTGCGACGGCAAGCAACGTCGCCGTATGACCGTCATGACCGCACGCATGCATCACGCCCGGAACTGTCGATCGATACGCGACCTTTTTTCCGTCAGCAATCGGTAAAGCATCGAAGTCGGCACATAACGCGACGGTCTTCCCCGGTTTTCCTCCACGAATGTACCCGACGACACCACGTCCACCCACTCCTGTCTTGACTTCGATTCCGAGCGTTTTTAAATGTTGCGCGATATAACGCGGTGTCTCGACTTCTTGAAACGATAACTCCGGGTGCTGATGGAGATAACGACGACGCTCCACCATTTCCGGATACAACGCGTCTAGTCCGGCAGTTCGTTCTGACATGTATGTATCCCCCTTATTTTTTTTGATGCAGTGTCTTAACGCTCTCCCGCGTAAATTGAAGACGTTCGAGTGTATCTTCATAGTGTCCCGCAGCATAGGACAAGAATAAGACATCAATCGCAAACAGTTGAGCCAGTCGTGAACTGAGTGCCGCGCTACGAAGCGGTGCTTCCGGTGCGCGCGAAGTCCAAAGCGCAATATCTGCTAGTTGGCTGATCCGATTGTCCCCAAAACGCGTCAGACTAATAACCTTTAACCCTTGGATTTTCGCCAAGCGAATCAACTCGACGACTTCTTCTGTCTCACCACTGTAGGAAATCGCAAAAAAGACATCTTCTGGGCGTGCATTTGCTAAAATCGTCGCAAGTAGATGCTGATCCGTTTCTTGAATCGCTAGTTTCCCGACACGCGTCCATTTTTGAGCAGCGTCTTCCGCTACGACATGTGACGCCCCGATTCCGTAAAAATAGATTGCACGTGCTTGGTCGATAACGCCGATTGCTTCTGCAATCCAATCATCATTTAACTGCTTCGCTGTATCCTGCAACGCTTGAATACTGTTACTAAGCGTTTTTTCAATCAAGTCGACCGGACGTTCATCCTTTTCGATATCATGATATCCTTTTAAATCCGTGCGTGCCGTATCGGCAGAAATGCGCATCCGCAGCTCTGGATATCCCTTTAATCCGAGTGCACGGCAAAAGCGAACGACTGCAGCAGCACTTGTATCCGACTCCTCTGCGAGTTGGTGGATCGTCATGCGCGCAATTTGGTTCATATGCGTCAAGACGTAGTCTGCGACTTTTCGTGAGGACGATGGTAGTTCTTCTCGAACTGCTCCGATTTGTGAATAGATACCGCCATTCATCTAGATCTCTCCTTTATCATCTTCTTTAAAAGAACTGGCGATTCATCGCGCCGTCCCCGTTTATAGAACTGTTCTTCTTCCATTATGCTCTCTCCTACTGACTTTCGTAAATCTAAAAAATGGGAAAGTGAAACAAAATATCATTCTTCTTCCATACCCTTCCTTTCATACTCATATACTTCTATCTTCAAGCGTTCGTCATACAAAAAAGCGACATTCCGCTAAATAAGGAATGTCGCTTTATAAAGTAAATGGAGAAATCAACGAATCTTGACGATTGGTTTTTTTGTATCCGGATCGAGGAATAGCATCGCTTCCGTATCACCGTTCAAGTTCGTCACAGTGATCGTCGTCGGAATGTTTCGATTATATTCCCAGCGATTCTCAAGCAGGTACGTCACGTACTGAACGAATGCGACGAGTTCTGCTTTTCCGTAAAATTGAACGGGAATCTTCATTTCAAGCTTTTTAAGTTCATCTTCTTGATAGAAGCCTTCCCCCATCATACCGGTGTAGTTCGGGAAGTAGTCTTCTAGACGGTCTTTGAATAAATCAAATTTCGCCGCATCATCACGAACATCATTCGTTGCACGTGCTGACGGGTAGTAGTAATAGCGTTCATTGTAGTTCTTCCAATCATTCGCGCTGATTTGATTCCCGCGACCGATGAATGCAGACGAGAGATAATGACCGGAAACCGGTGAACCTTCTTTTTCCTGGAGGTAGAGGGCGACGTGAATCGGTGTCGTCTTCATACCCTGCGTCTTACGCATTTTCTTGACTAAATTGTTTGCCATCCGCTTCCCTTCAGCAACGACTTTCTTTTCATCAAGTTTAACGGTATAGGTCGGTCCATAGTTTTCATCTTGGAAAACATACTCACTATTTAAGACGAGAGCGATTGATGTACCACCGAGTTCAAGCTTCTTATCTTCTTCAAGCATGTAGTCTTGCTCTAAGATATGCGATAGAATCATAGGTGACTTTTGATTTTTTTCTTTATATGACTTACCTGACGTGTAGGCTGGGTTTAAACCTTCAGGATCGCTGACGCCATCGCCTGCTTTCCCTTTTCGTAACAACCATTTTGCGATTTGGTCGGCTTCGAGTAACTGACCTTCTTGGTAATAGTATTTTTCCGGATCAAAAAATTGTGTCGAATGACGCATCAATCCTGTTTCGATTTCATCGAGTTCAAGACGCGAACTGACACGCTTTTGTGTCATTCCACGTGCGACGCTTGGACGAAACGGTAAGACCGTCCGGTAATACGAATCCGTCGTATCAATGGCTGGACTGACGACGGCTTGGACTTCCTTACCTTGTTCACTTTCAGTAATGACTTCTTTTGTATCGCTACTTGGCGAAAGGTCGAACGAACAAGCACCCAAAAATAACGTGCTCGATAACGTCAACGCTACTGCTTTTTTATAGTTCATCTCTATTTGCACCCCATGTTTTCAAATCGTTCTCTTTATCATAACAGAATCGTTTTCCATCGGGGAAGGACAAGTTTTCCCCTGTTTTTCAAAAAAGATGATGCGCCCTCACGCATCCGAAAGGACTTTTTATCATGACACGCCGTAAATTCATCGGTCTGCTTTTTTTGTTAGCAGGCATCGCTCTCATCGTTTGGCCCTTCATCAGTGATTATCAGCGCGAACAAGAAGCTGAACATTTAAAGAAACAATGGACCAACAGTCTAAAAATCGTCGATGCAAAAGAAACCAAACAACCTCTTGCAAAATCAGGTGTCGGATTACTCTCGATACCAAGCATTGATTTTGAACAAGTCATCTTAGAGGGGTCGACGACAGCAGTCCTCGATCGAAGTATCGGTCATATTCCGAAAACCGGATCGCCTGGAAAAGGCAATTATGCGCTCGCCGGACACCGAAGCTTCACAGAAGGTCTTCACTTCAATCGTCTACCTGACGTCAAGAAAGGCGATACCGTTATCGTCACGACGAAAACACATCGGTATACGTACCGGATCACGTCAAGTCGTCTCGTCACACCGACGACGTTGTCCGTTCTTGATCAATCCGTCGCCTCTCCGACGATTACGTTGATCACTTGCGATCCACCGGAAACGGCAACGAATCGTCTCATCAAACAAGGTACCTTAATTCGAAGCGAGACGATTGCTTCGTGACAATTGGATCAATACGAATAAAGGAAGGCGGAATCCCGCCTTCCTTTATTTAGTTCATATAGCAGTGGTCTTAAGCCTCGTGTTTGGCTAATTCTTCTAACAGACGCGCTTCATCCCAAATTTCGATGCCGAGCGATTCTGCTTTCGTCAGCTTAGAACCTGCCTTTTCCCCTGCGACGAGCACGTCTGTCTTTTTACTGACGCTTCCCGTCACATCGGCACCAAGTGCTTCAAGACGCTTCCCTGCCTCTGACCGTTTTAGGCTTTCGAGTGTTCCCGTCAAGACGATCGTTTTTCCACCGAGCGGTGCATTCGTCTGATCAACTCGTTCACCAAGGAACTGTTGATTAACACCGAGTTGTTCCAAATCACGAATCAATGCTTGTGCTTCTGGGTGCTCGAAGTACTTTACGATGGAGTCCGCGATTTTCCCACCGATACCATCGATCGCGACGATCTCCTCGTAGCTAGCTGCCGCAATCCCTGCTAACGAATCAAAACGTTCCGCTAAGAGATACGCCGCTTTTTGACCGACGAGTCGAATTCCGAGACCAAACAAGAGACGTTCGACTGAGTTCTGCTTCGAGGCTTCGATCGCCGCAAGTAATTTATCGACGGACGTCTCACCCATTCGGTCGAACGTCAACAACTCGTCGCGATCGAGTCGATATAAATCGGCAATCGTCCGGATTGCTTCATGGTCATACAATTGACGGACGACTTTTTCACCGAGACCATCGATGTTCATCGCTTGACGCGAAACGAAGTGAATGATACCTTCCATCAATTGCGCTGGACATTCCGGACTGACACAGCGGATGTCGACTTCGCCTTCGAGACGGACGAGTTCCGATTGACAGGCCGGACAATGGGTCGGGAAGACGATTGGTGTCTCTTCTCCCGTTCGCTCTGCCGTGACGACTTGTACGACTGCCGGGATGACATCTCCCGCTTTTTTGATGATGACCGAATCTTGAAGGCGAATATCTTTTTCGGCGATGAAATCAGCGTTATGCAGTGTTGCATACGTCACCGTCGATCCTGCAACGACGACCGGTGCAAAACGGGCACGCGGCGTCACTTTCCCGGTCCGACCGACACTGAAATCAACGTCTTCGACTGTCGTCATGACTTCTTCCGCTGCAAACTTATAGGCTGTCGCGAAGCGGGGACTTTTTGCTGTGAAGCCGAGCTCTTCCTGATCATCGTATCGATCGACTTTCAGGACGATTCCGTCGATCTCATATGGCAGGCTCGCACGTGCTTCTGTCCAATGTGCGATGTAGGCAAGAATCTCTTCGACCGTCTCACACGTCTGCATATGTTGATTGGTCGGTAAGCCAAGTGAAGCGAGTTGCGCCATCGCTTCGCTATGTGAACGAGCCGTCAACGTATTGACGCCGACGCCATACACGAACAACGACAGATTACGCGACGCCGTGATCGACGAATCCAACTGACGCAGACTACCTGCTGCCGCGTTACGTGGATTCGCGAATAACGTCTCTTCCCGGCTTGCTCGGTCTTCATTCAATCGTTCGAACGATTGTTTCGGCATATAGGCTTCACCGCGGACTTCGACCGTCTCTTCTGCCTGTAGACGAAGCGGTAAGGCTTTGATTGTCCGTAGATTCTGCGTGATGTTTTCGCCGACTGTTCCATCACCCCGCGTCGCCCCACGAACGAATCGACCGTCTTCGTATTTCAGCGAGATGGCAAGTCCATCGAATTTCAGTTCGGCGACATAAGTTGTCGAACGTCCGAGCGACCGCTCAATCCGAGCGACCCATTCGCGAATTTCTGTCTCATCAAAGACGTTTCCGAGTGACAGCATCGGTAAGTCATGCGTCACTTTCTCGAACGCTTCAAGCGGTGCTGCACCGACGCGCTGCGTTGGCGAGTCTGGCGTGATCAGTTCCGGGTGCGCTGTTTCTAGCTCCGTCAGTTCACGAAGCAATTGATCGTACGTCGCATCTGGTACCGTTGGTTGATCCAGTACATAATATTCGTAGCTATATCGGTTCAATGTTTGACGAATCTCATCTATACGCTGGCTTGCATCCATCTGTGGACCTCCCGTCATACCTTTTTAATCGGTGCGAATTTTGCGAGCAATCGTTTGATTCCGACTGCTGGGAATGCGATATCGATTTCAAGATTATCTCCTTCACCCCGAGTCTGGACGACTGTACCGAGTCCCCATTTCCCATGCTCTGCCTTATCTCCGACCGACCAACCGAGCGTTTCCGCACCTGACGTCTTCATCGCTGTCGGTTTACTGATTGAACGACCGATGACCGCTTTGCCTTGTGGGACAGGGCGATCTTCCCATGGGAGTGGCTTCGCTTTTTTACCGGTCCGCTCGATGACGACTTCCGGCAGCTCCGCTAGGAACCTTGATTCTTGGTTTGCGTTCGTTCGTCCGTACAGGGAGCGCATCCGCGCATGTGACAAGTAAAGACGTTTCTCAGCACGTGTGATCCCGACATACGCGAGGCGACGTTCTTCTTCCATCTCGTCTTCATCTTGAAGCGAACGGCTATGCGGGAACAAACCTTCCTCCATCCCAATCAAGAAAACGACTGGAAACTCGAGTCCTTTTGCCGAGTGGAGTGTCATCAACGTGACTTGTTCTTCCGGATCCGTCTCGTCGAGTGAATCGACATCGGCGACGAGTGTCAAGTCAGTCAAGAAGGCGATGATCGTCCGGTCTTCCGGATCGGCTTTTGCCGTCTCCTTCTCAAAGTTCTGTGCAACGGTGATAAACTCGTTGATGTTCTCAAGACGACTCTGTGCTTCAAGCGTCTTATCTTCCTTCAGCACTTGACGATAGCCCGATTTCTCAAGCACTTCTTCAACCAGTTCTGAAAGACTGATGAATTCTTGCATTTGACTGAGTCCGAGAATCATCGTCCGGAAATCCGTCAATTTCGCTGCCGTTTTTGGTGCGATACTCGACAATTCGATATCGCGAATCGCTTCCATCAGTGACACGCCTTGTAAATCGGCGAAATCACGCAGCTTATCAATTGTCGTCGCGCCGATACCGCGTTTTGGTTCATTGACGATTCGCGCGAAGGACAGGTCTTCGTCCGGATTCGAAATTAAACGGAGATAAGCGAGCACGTCTTTGATTTCTTTACGATCGTAGAACTTCGTGCCGCCAATCATTTTGTACGGAACGTTCGATTTGAGAAGTGTTTCCTCGATCGCACGCGATTGTGCGTTCGTCCGGTATAAAATCGCGATATCACTCAGTTTCATCCCGTAGCGAAGTGAATTCCGAATTTCCTGGACGATATAAAATGCTTCTTCCCGCTCGTTCTCTGCCGTATGAACGATCAGCTTCTCGCCTTCGTCGTTATCCGTCCAAAGTTTCTTATCTTTACGTGTTGAGTTGTTTTGGATGACATGGTTGGCCGCTTCCAAAATTCGTTTCGAGGAACGGTAGTTTTGCTCGAGTAGAATGACGGCTGCATTCGGATAATCCTCTTCGAACGAGAGGATGTTCGCAATGTCAGCACCACGCCAGCGGTAAATCGACTGATCCGAGTCCCCAACGACACAGAGATTCTGATGTCCCGAAGCTAACAGATTGACGAGATCATACTGGGCTTTGTTCGTATCTTGATACTCATCAACATGAATGTAGCGAAACTTCTTCTGATAGTACGCAAGGACATCCGGACTCTTCTTGAATAACTCTGTCGTTTTTCCGATTAGATCATCAAAGTCGAGCGCGTTGTTCCGGCGTAGGACCGCTTCGTATCCTTTATAGATTTCAGCAACGGTCTTCTCATACGGACTCGTCACGATCGAGGCGTAGAATTCAGCACTGCGTAATTCATTTTTCTGTGACGAGATGATCGTCAGCATCGATCGCGGATCCCATTTTTTAGGGTCCAAGTTTTGTTCCTTTAAGACGAGCTTGATCGCCGATTGCTGATCACTTGAATCAAGGATCGTGAAGTTGCGATCGTATCCAAGCTGATCGATGTCGCGACGTAACATCCGGACACACATCGAGTGGAAGGTCGAGACCCAAATATCGTTTGCGACACCACCGACCAAACGACCAATCCGGTCCCGCATTTCCCGCGCTGCCTTGTTCGTGAACGTAATCGCAAGGATGTTCCACGGCGCGACTTGTTTAGCCGCCATCAAATAAGCGACCCGGTGTGTCAGGACGCGTGTCTTCCCGGAACCGGCTCCTGCCATGATCAGCAGTGGACCTTCCGTATGCTTGACTGCTCTTGCTTGCTCAGGGTTTAGTCCACTGACGAGCTGTTCACTCAAATTAAACATATCAATAGCCTCATTTCTTATATTCCGAACTTTTGTTCCTATATTTTATCGTGTCGCTGCGACGGTCGCAAGCGCTGCTTTTAAATCCTCATAAATGACGTTCCCAACGACGATCGTATCCGCATACTGCAGCATCTCACGCGCCCGCTCCTCGGAGTCGATGCCGCCGCCGTAAAACAGGCGTGCCTGCTTCAACACATCGTGAACGGCTGCTACTCGTTCTGGTTCCCCGTAAACGCCACTGTATTCGAGATAGACGACCGGTAAGCGGAAGACGCTATCCGCAAGTTGTGCGTAAGCGACGGTTTCATCCAACGTTAACGGCTTTGCTTGTGTCACACGCGCGACCTTCGCATCAGGATTCAGGACGATATACCCTTCCCCGACAAGATCAGCGTGCGCCAGCATATGACCGACTTGTTCTAATGCCTCGACCTGTTTTTCGACGACATATTCTAATGTTCCCGCATTCAGGACCGTCGGCGTCAAATACGTATCGAATCCCATCGTTGCGGCTTCGAGTTCTGAAATCTCAAGTGCCACCGCGACTGGATATCGTCGCAAACGCATTAAGAGATCAAGCGTTGCATCGAGTGTGATGTCATCTGTTCCACCGACAAGAATCGCATCCGTTCCGGACGTCGCAATCGCCTGTAGGCTAGCATCATCAATTGGTTTTGCTGGATCTAGTTTAAAGACATGTCGCCATTCATTAAAAGGTAATAACACGGTTCGTCCCATCCTCTCTTTCTCATTCCACATTCAGTATAAAACAAAAAACCATCTCGCGCAGAGCGAGATGGTCAGACGTGTGTCCGTCGTTTCGTCAACAGTGACGCCAGTAACAACGCAAAGACGGCATATACCGGCACGAACGCCCACGGTTCTGCCAAAAAGAAGCCGAGTACCGGAACGTCCAGTAACGGTGAATCTGGCGAACAGAGCGCTCGCCCATTGACGAGCGCCAAAAACGGTAAGACAGGCACAGCAAAGATATACGCGAAGTTGATCCAAAAGGCACGTTTCATACAAGAGCCTCCTTATCCGATAATGACGGATTCCTTCGGATAGTTATAGTTACGTTTCGGTTGGTTCGCTTTCAACAGAAGAACGAACGAGATGACACCGATTCGACCAATGAACATCAGCACAGACAACGTCCATTTTCCGATATCCGATAATTGATCCGTGATGCCGAGTGATAGACCGGTCGTACCGAACGCTGAACACGCTTCAAAGAACAGCACCAGGAACGGCGCGTCCTCAACGATCAACAAGACGATCAATCCAACCATCGTCACGCCAGTCGAGACGACGATGACGACAAAGGCCTTCCAAATATCCGATTGACCAATCTCACGACCGAAGATTTTGATACCATATTCCCCTCGTATGAAGGCGATGACACTCAAGACAGCGACAGCGAACGTCGTCGTTCGAATCCCCCCACCAACGGAAGACGGTGACGCTCCGATGAACATTAAGAGCGACAAGACGAAAATCGAGGCTTGTGAGAAGGACGTGATATCGACCGTCGTCAATCCACCGTTACGAGTCGTAACGGATTGGAACAAGGCGTCGACGAGCTTCTCATCGATTGGTAAGCCTTTAAAGGATTGGTTCCATTCGAATAGTAGTAGTGCTACCGTTCCAAAGAGAACGAGAATGAAGAACGTCGACGCCGTCAATTTCGTGAACAGTGAAAAATGATACGGTTGACGTGTCGCTTGACGTGTCGCCCGGTAGGAAATATAACGTCGGACTTCAACGAGTACCGGAAAACCGATCGCGCCGAGCGTCAAAAGCAGAATTTGCATGAAGACGACGAACAGATCCCCGCGAAACGGCAGTAATGATTCTCCCGTGATATCAAAACCGGCGTTCGTTGTCGCACTGACCGATCCGAACAACCCTTGAAGCATCGCTTCTCCGAGCGTCGGAAAATACTTTGTGTAGTACAGCCCGAGAATCAAAGCACCAATCAATTCAATCGAGACGATGATCAAGATGACTTCCCGAATGTATTTGACGACACCTTGCATCGTCGTCTGGTTCTGATCTCGGACGACGAGCTGACGCTCCCGGAAGCCAATTCGTTTTCCGAGGATGACCCACATCGCGATATGAAGCGACATCAAGCCGATCCCGCTGACTTGTACTAAAATCATGATCATGAAGTACCCGAACGTCGTAAAGGTATCCGAAACCGAGACTGTTGTCAGACCGGTGACACTAACACAACTGACCGCCATGAAGACAAGGTCCGTGAAGTCCCAGTCGTAATTTCCTTTCGTCGACCACGGTAAGCCGAGCAGAATGATCCCAATGATGACAGCAACGAAGTAGATGATGACGAGCGACTGGATAGGCGTCAGCTTACGAATGAAATGTTGAATTCTTTGTTGTAACGCAAAATCCAATGTAACACGCCCCCCTTCATAGAAGTAGCGGATAACATTAGTTATCCGCTACTTCTTGCTCGATAAGACCTAGGCGGGCAAGCGCCAGATCATAACCGCCCGAACCGTAGTTCAAGCAACGTTTGACACGCGAAATCGTTGCTGTTGAAGCACCGGTCGCCTTTTCGATTTTGTGATACGTATTGCCTTCACGTAATTGACGTGCGACTTCCAGACGTTGGGCGAGCGCCTGGATTTCGTTGACGGTCGCTAAGTCTTCGAACAACGTATAACAATCTTCTAATGAATCCATCTTCATGATGGCTGTAAATAACTGATCTAATTCTTTTCCACGCAATTTATCGAGTTGCATCTTGTGACTCCCTTTCCCATTCAATTGCTCTTTAATAGTTTAAAGCGCGACGTTTTAAAATTCAAGCGTCATCGCAAAATCGCCGGGAAAAGGACTTTTTTCCGAAGGACTTCGTAAATACCTTGTGGTGTGATTCGCACATATGGTAGATGTGTAGACGCTAGGAATAGCAACGTATAGACCGGATCTTCAAAGGCATATCCACGGGCAAATAATGCCTCCCGTAAAGCGGTTTCTTGAACGATCAAATCCTCGAGTGGTAAGTCGGACGTCTGCCCCATTAAGGTCAATGGAACTTCAGCGATGACTTCTCCGTCTTCGACGAGAACGATTCCACCGCCAAATGTTTTCATCCGCTCAAACGCGACTTGCATATCTCGTTTTGATTTACCGATCATCAAAATATCACCACTAATCGAGTACGAACTGACGAGACCTCCGACTTGTGTCGCAAAGTTCTTCAAGACGGTATTCAAACGCCACTTCCCTTCGCGGTCCAGTAGCATTAGGAAGGATTCATCGCAACCTGCTGGTAGCATAGGTACACTCGTGTCATGCTCGACTTGATAGAGCTTCATGATGACGGAATTGACCATTTCAAGACCAACCGGCATGCTGAATGAAAAATCCTGCTCCGTTAAGGAAATCTGGACTTCTGATTGTGGCATAAGGGCATAAGCAGCATCAAGCGCTTCGGCTGGGTAACATGGAATGTCGGCTTGACGGACCCATATGCCGCGTGCAAGTACAGCGACAGGTGTCGGAGCATCTTTTGCCTCAAGGAAATTGAGATGTGCAATCCGTCCTGGCGCGATACTTCCGAGTAGATGATCGAGATTAAAATGACGTGCTGCATTGTATGACGCAATCCGGTATGCTTCTTCGACCGGAATGCCTGCCTCGAGCATCAGTCGGATCGTCTCATCCATCATACCCGCTTTATAAAAGGACGGTGTCGAACCATCTGTTGTCACTAGTACCTTATCGAACTGCGTCAATCCCGCTTCGACAAGCCCCTTAAAGATATCCGGTAGATCCGGACGAATCGATGAATAACGAATCGTCGTCGTATAACCAAGTTCAAGACGTGTCATCGCTTCTTCGACCGTCATTGCCTCGTGATCACTCGTCACACCATACAGCGCCATCTTTGTCAGCGTCTTCGCTGAAGCACCAGGGAAATGACCTTCGATTGGTTTTCCAAGTTTGATCGCATCCTGCATCCAGTGGAGCAGTTCATCGTCCCCTTGCGAGAGACGTGGCCATCCCGTCAACTCACCCGCTTGGATGACTTGTGGATGTTTAAGCCATGCTTGAATCCGGCGATTATCGATCGAGATACTATCGGCATCAAGCTCGGTCTGCGCGTCGAGTCGTGCCCACCAGTACATCGAGGTCGGTAAGTCCGCTAGCGCCTCGACTTGAGCAAACGCTTGCTCCGTCGGCTCTAATAATAACAACATGTTGTCGTTGACGAGGGTCGATGTTCCTCGCTCTGCTGCGAATTTTGCAAGACTCGCTGGATTATAAAGTTGAAACGGATGGGCATGAGGTTCAATGTAACCGGGTACGATATATTGACCTGTCGCATCATGGTAGGCATCGGCTTGTTCCGGCATCTCTGGACCGACATAGACGATCCGGTCGCCACTGATCCAGATGTTCGCCGTCCGCCATGCTTTGACACCATGATTTAGGTACGTAGCATTCTGTATGACAAGTGTCGGTGCAAGCTTTCCGCTGATGACCGCTTGGTGTGTTCGTACTTCAGATTTCGTCCAAGGGGATCTTCCACAATTTTTTTTCACGAAAGCTCGACCTCCTTTATTTTATTGAAAACGCTTTCTTATAGTTCTTATACTAAAATGTTGCTAAGTAAGTTTCAAGAAGTTTTGCCCCGTTCCGGATTCATTTGGTCAAAATAACACAAATTCGCCATGGAAGACAAATCTTTTCGTGCACTTCGCCAAGAAATAAAAAAACCAGACGAGACTCTGTCGAGTGCGTCTGGTTCAACTATCATGATTCATGTGAGGCACGAAAGGCTTTTTGAGCGATATCAGTTCGGTAAAAGAATGGCTGATGCGTCACGTCTGGTAAGTTCGCATAGACCTGTTCGACAGCTTGCTCGATCGTCTCTGCACGACTGACACAGACGAGGACACGTCCACCGGCTGAGACAAGTTGACCGGATTGTTCTGCTGTTCCGGCATGAAAAACGAGAAGGTCATCCCCGATCTGATCGAGTGGAATCATTTGTCCCGTTTTTGGCGCTTCTGGATATCCTTCTGCAGCGACGACGACACCGACAGCTGCTTGGTCCGTCCAAACGACTTCTGGTGTCTGTCCGTCCATCAGTGGTCTGATGACATCAAGTAACGGTGTCTCTAAGCGTGGGAGAATGACTTCCGTCTCCGGATCACCGAACCGAGCATTGAACTCGATGACGAACGGTCCTTGTTTCGTCAACATCAGACCGGCATAGAGGAAGCCAGTGAACGGTATTCCTTCGCTTGCCATCTGATCGACGAGCGGCTGTATGATGCGATCAACAGCTTCTGTCGTCAACGCTGTCTCGTCCCACTGAGGTAACGGTGAATACGCGCCCATTCCTCCTGTGTTCGGACCTAAGTCACCGTCAAATGCCCGTTTATGATCTTGCGACAATACCATCGGAATGACCGTCTCTTCGTGGACGAACGCCATCAACGAACACTCTTCCCCGACCAAACACTCTTCGATGACGACGCGGCTTTGCTGCCCGTATTCCCCGGCAAACGTATCGTGGATCGCTGCAAGTGCCTGGTTCACAGTTTCTGCGACCGTGACCCCTTTTCCGGCAGCGAGGCCGTCGGCTTTGATGACAATCGGTGCACCCGCTTTGCGAACATACGCTTCTGCCTCTGCTGCTGAAGTAAAGACGGCGTGAGCAGCGGTCGGAATACCGGCACGCGCCATCAATTCCTTCGCGAACTGCTTACTTCCCTCGATTGCCGCAGCTTCCCGTGTCGGTCCGAAAACCTGCAGTCCCGCTGCCTGAAAGGCGTTAACGACCCCGAGAACGAGTGGTCCTTCTGGTCCGACGATCGTCCAATCAATCTGTTCGTCTTGTGCGAACGCCACGAGTTCATCGATGGCATTTTCGGCGATCGGAACACATGTAGCTTGTGTCATCCCGGCATTCCCAGGCGCAGCATACACTGTCTCGATCCGTTCATCCTGTGCCAGCTTCCAGACGAGCGCGTGTTCACGCCCTCCTTTACCAATCACCAATACCTTCATTCAAATCGCCTCCGCTTAGTGTTTGAAATGTCGAACGTTCGTAAAGACCATCGTGATGCCGTGTTGGTTACACGCATCGATCGACTCTTGATCGCGAATCGAGCCGCCTGGTTGAATGATTGCTGTAATGCCAGCTGCTGCTGCCGCTTCGACCGTATCGCCCATTGGGAAGAAGGCATCGGAAGCAAGGGACGCGCCAACTGCTTTTTCTCCGGCTTGCGTAATCGCGATGTTCGCTGAACCAACACGGTTCATCTGTCCTGCACCAACGCCGACCGTTACTTCGTCTTTCGCGAGAACGATCGCATTCGACTTGACGTGTTTGACAGCGCGCCATGCGAGTTTCAAGTCTTCCCATTCCGCTGCTGTCGGTTTGCGGTCTGTCACGACACGTGCTGCTGCATCATCTAATGTCTCATCGTCACTGTCTTGGACGAGCATACCGCCGGCAACTGCTGTATAGCGGATCGCTTGGACACGTTTGACGTCAAGTTCAAGTAGACGAATGTTCTTTTTCGCTGACAATAAGGCGAAGGCTTTTTCCGTGAAGGACGGGGCAATGATGATCTCAAGGAAGATACCGCTTAGTTGTTCTGCTGTCTCTAGGTCGACTTCACGGTTCAAGGCGACGATGCCTCCGAAAATTGAAACCGGATCGGCTGCATGCGCGCGACGGAATGCCTCTCCGATCGTTGGACCGACGGCAATACCACACGGGTTCATGTGTTTGACGACGACGGCTGCTGCTTCGCGGAACTCGTCGAGAATTTCGAGTGCAGCGTTCGCATCTTGGATGTTGTTATACGACAACTCTTTACCATGCAACTGTTTCGCTGAAGCGAGGGAAGCCCCACGGTAAATTGGTGTTTTATAAAAGGCTGCTTCTTGGTGTGGATTTTCTCCGTAACGGAGATCCTGGACTTTCTCAAGCGTGATCGTCAACTGGTCCGGGAACTTCTCGCCTGTTTGCGTCAAGAAATAATCCGCGATCAACGCATCGTACGCCGCTGTATGACGGAAGGCTTTCGCTGCAAGACGTTGGCGTGTCTCAAACGTTGTTCCACCTTCACGAACCTCAGCAACGACTGTTTCGTAATCAGCTGGATCGACGACGACCGTCACAGCCGCGTGGTTCTTCGCTGCAGATCGCAACATGCTTGGACCACCGATATCGATGTTCTCAATCGCATCCGCATAAGCAACGTCTTCTTGTAAAACTGTCTGCTTGAACGGATACAAATTGACGACGACGAAATCAATTGGTTGAATCTGTTGCGCAGCCATCTGTTCGCGATGGGATTCAAGATCACGACGACCAAGTAGTCCACCGTGAACCATCGGATGAAGTGTCTTGACACGTCCATCGAGCATCTCTGGGAATTGTGTGACTTCACTGATACCAATGACCGGAAGCCCAGCTTCCTCTAATGCTTGATGTGTTCCGCCTGTCGAGACAAGCTCGATCCCTGCTTCATGAAACGCTCGTCCTAGTTCGACGATCCCTGTTTTATCCGACACACTAATTAACGCTCTCATACGTTTGCCTCCTCTTTCATCCACTCTTCGATGACTTGCGGATACAGTCTATGTTCGACACGCTGAATCGCTTGTTGCAACGTTTCACGCGTCATCTCTTCTGTAATCCGAACGGCTTCTTGAGCCATGATGGGTCCTGTGTCCATTCCTTCATCGACTATATGAATTGTAACACCTGTGATTTTAACTCCGCCACGAAACGCTTGTCCGATCGCATCTTTTCCCGGGAACGCCGGAAGCAGCGACGGATGAATGTTGACAATTCGCCCTGCGTATCGTCCGAGCAACTCTTCCCCGATCAAACGCATGTACCCGGCAAGGATGATCCGTTCAACACCTTTTGCTTCAAGACGAGCGATGATCTCCCGCTCAAAGCTCGGTTTATCCGGATAGTCCTTTGCTCGAAAGACGAAGATGTCACATCCACGTCGTTTTGCTCGCTCGATGACTGTTGCGTCCGGTTGGTCGCAGACGATTAGTTCGATCGAGGCATGTAACGTCCCTGCCTCGATTGCTTCAAAAAGTGCTTCGACATTACTACCGCTTCCTGATGCAAAACAGGCGATCTTCATGCGTCGACCCCTTGAATCCGGACACCTTCTTGATCGGTCACGTGACCAATCACGTACGCCGTCTCATTTTCACGAGCGAGACGTGTTGTTACTTCCACGACATCTTCCGGTTTGACGATCAACATGAAACCAATCCCCATGTTGAAGACATTATACATGTCATGTCGTGGCAGATCACCTGCTTGCTCGAGCCAGTCGAAGACCGGTAACGTCGGCCACTTTTTCGGATCAAACGATGCACCAAGACCCTCTGGCAAGACGCGTGGTACGTTTTCGTAGAAACCGCCACCTGTAATATGGACCATCGCTTGAATCTTTTCCGTCTCAAGGGCAGCTTTGACCGCTTCGACGTAGATACGTGTCGGCATGAGAAGCGCATTACCAAGTGTATGACCGAGCATCATGACTTCATCTTCGTAGCTAAGGCCACTCTCGGCGACAATTTTACGGACAAGTGAAAAGCCGTTCGAATGGACACCGGACGAAGCAAGACCGAGAATGACATCGCCTGCTGCGACCTTGTCACCGGTAATCAATTTTTGCTTCTCGACGGCACCGACGGCAAAACCAGCGATGTCGTATTCGCCATCCGCATACATCCCTGGCATTTCTGCCGTCTCACCACCAATCAACGTACAGCCCGCTTGGACACATCCTTCAGCAACACCGGCGACGATCCGTTCGATCTTCGCTGGAATCGCCTGACCGAGCGCGATGTAGTCGAGAAAATAAAGCGGTTCTGCACCTTGGACGATGATATCGTTCACACACATCGCAACACAGTCGATCCCGATCGTATCGTGTTGTTCGAGTGCGAAGGCAAGCTTGAGTTTCGTACCGACCCCGTCTGTCCCACTGACGAGGACCGGTTCTTTCAACTGCAATTGGCTGAGGTCGAACATCGCACCAAAGCTACCGAGTCCCGTTAATACTTCTTTGCGCATCGAACGGGCGACGTGTTTTTTCATTCGAGTGACGGACTCATATCCTGCCGTCAGACTCACACCTGCTGCTTCGTAATGTTTGCTCATGTTCTTCCCCCATCTATCAAAGTTTAGCTTCTAACTCGAGCGAACCGAGCGGTGTCGGATACTCTCCTGTGAAGCAAGCGGTACATTGTCCTTTTAATGGTCCATCGAACGGGCGGTCGATTGCATCGACCATACCCGGTACAGTTAGGAATTCAAGTGAATCAGCACCGATTTCTTGACGGATTTCTTCCGGCATCAACCGGGCAGAGATCAACTCGTCTTTTGACGATGTATCAATCCCGTAATAACATGGATTCGTAATCGGTGGTGCCGTGATACGGACATGAACTTCCGTTGCACCGGCTTCACGTAATAAACCGACGATGCGGCGACTCGTCGTTCCTCGGACGATCGAATCATCGACCATGATGACACGCTTCCCTTGTACGACACCGCGTAACGCAGACAACTTCATTTTGACCCCACGTTCCCGTAACTCCTGTGACGGCTGGATGAACGTCCGTCCGACATAACGATTCTTGATCAATCCCATTTCATACGGAATACCACTCGCTTCCGCGTAACCGATCGCTGCCGAGATACTGGAATCCGGTACCCCTGTAACGACGTCTGCTTCGACCGGTGCTTCTTCATACATCTTTTTCCCGAGTGCTTTCCGGGCCGTATGGACGTTGACGCCATCAATGATTGAATCTGGACGTGAGAAGTAGATGTATTCCATCGAACACATCGCTCGTTCGCGTGGTTGCATGTATTGACGAGACGACATGCCGTGTTCTGTGATCGTCACGAGCTCCCCCGGCTCGATATCACGAATGAACTCTGCACCGACGATATCAAAGGCACATGTCTCTGACGCAAATACGATGCCGCCGTCCGGTGTCTTCCCGAGTGACAGTGGACGCAGTCCGTGTGGATCAACCGCCACGAATAACGTATCTTCCGTTAAAAAGAGGAAGGCAAATGCCCCGACAAGACGCGCGAGACTGTCGGCAATCCGGTCTTCAAGTGTGTCGAGCTTACTGCGTTTGACGAGATGGGCGACGACTTCCGTATCGCTCGTCGTCTGAAAGATTGCACCTTCTGCTTCGAGTAGATGCTTCAGTGAATCCGCGTTGACGAGGTTCCCGTTGTGTGCGAGAGCGAGATCTCCCGTCCGCGACTTGAAATGCAGCGGTTGGGTATTCTCAAGTGTGTTTCCACCTGCTGTCGAATATCGGACATGTCCGATCGCATGATGTCCTTTAAGATTCGTCAGTATCTCTTCCGAAAAGACTTCCGTCACCAGTCCTTGCCCGCGGTGCGGGAAGAGGTCGTCGCCGTCACTCGTGACGATGCCTGCCCCTTCCTGTCCCCGGTGTTGCAAACTATGCAAGCCGTAGTAAGCGAGTTGCGCTGCATTCGGTTGTCCGAAGATCCCGAAGACGCCACACTCCTCATTTAGTCCTTTGATGTCATATAACACGCGATTGCTCCTTCCCAGTCTCCCTGTAAGGTCGAACGGTCTGCTTCGATCCGTGTCTCTGCCGTTTCGATGACAAGAAGCTCATCGTTCGTGACGACACCGATCGCTTGAGCACCGGTCCGTTGTTCGAATGCTGCAACGTGCGTTTGTGGCACAGTGACGACGAAACGTGATTGCGATTCACTGAACAGATGTAACGTTGGTCCATCAAACTGAACCTTCAACCCAAAGTTCGTTCCAAACGTCATCTCAGCGAGGGCGATTGCGAGACCACCTTCTGATACATCATGCATCGCATTGACTTCACCTGCTTGTACTGCTTGTTGTAACACTTGTAAGCGTGCATGTTCGACTGCTAAATCGATTTGTGGTGCGCGACCGAATGATTTACCGAATTGCATATATTGAAGCTCACTACCACCAAACTCGGCTGTTGTTTCACCTAACAGATAAATCTGGTCACCTGCTTGTTTGACGTGTTGCGTTGTGATCCATTCGGTTTGCTCGTGTAATCCAACCATTCCGACGACCGGTGTCGGGTGAACCGCTTGACCAGCTGACTCATTGTAGAGCGAGACGTTTCCACCGATAACAGGTGTCTCAAGGACACGACATGCTTCTGCCATACCGGCTGTTGCTTGCTGCAACTGCCAGAAGCCTTCTGGTTTATCCGGATTTCCGAAGTTCAGGCAATCCGTGATGGCGAGTGGTGTCGCCCCACTCGCGACGATATTACGAGCTGCTTCTGCAACGGCGATCTGTCCACCGACATATGGATCCAAGTAGACGAAGCGACTGTTGCAGTCGGTCGTCATGGCGAGTGCCTTGTTCGTACCACGGACACGGATAACGGCTGCATCAGATCCCGGTGCGACGACCGTCGATGTCTGGACCATATGATCGTACTGATCGTAGACCCAGCGTTTTGAAGCGATTGTCGGCTGACGGAGTAGTGCTCGCCATGTCTCAACAACGTCTTCGACGACTGGAAGTGTCTCTTCCATCGCTTGAAATTCTTCATAATACGCAGGAACGCGAGATGGTTTTTCATAGACTGGTGCTTCTTCCGCTAACGCGTCAACCGGAACTTCCGCCACGATATCCCCATGATGGATCAACCGTAAGACTTTCTCTTCAATGACTTCTCCGACGTGAACGGCATGGAGCCCCCATTTGCTGACGATTGCTTCAATCTCTGCTTCGCGCCCCCGTTTAACGACGAGTAACATTCGCTCTTGTGATTCTGAGAGCATCATTTCGTAGGCTGTCATCCCTGTCTCCCGTTGCGGGACGTCATCGAGGTGCATCTCGATGCCCATGCCTGCTTTTGAAGCCATCTCTGCTGAAGAAGATGTTAGTCCAGCAGCGCCCATATCCTGCATCCCGACCAGTGCTGGATGACCAACGATCTCAAGACAAGCTTCAATCAATAGCTTCTCCATGAACGGATCGCCGACTTGAACAGCCGGTCGTTTTGCTTCCGTATCTTCTCCGAGATCTTCCGAGGCAAACGTCGCACCATGAATACCATCGCGCCCAGTAGCTGCACCGACATACATGACTGAGTTCCCGACACCTTTTGCCTGACCTTTTTGAATATCGGCATGGTTGATCAAACCGATACACATCGCATTGACGAGTGGATTTCCTTCATACGAACGATCAAATCCGATTTCGCCACCGATCGTTGGAATACCGACACAGTTGCCATACCCCGCGATCCCTGCAACAACTTGTTCGAACAGTTGATTAACACGTGGTGTACCGAGATGACCGAAGCGGAGCGAGTTCATGAGCGCAACTGGGCGCGCACCCATCGAGAAGATGTCACGAATGATACCGCCGACGCCTGTTGCAGCACCTTGATACGGTTCAACAGCGGATGGATGGTTGTGGCTTTCAATCTTAAAGACGACAGCCTGCTCATCACCGATATCAACGACTCCTGCTCCTTCACCCGGTCCCTGTAAGACACGTGGTCCAGTCGTCGGGAATTGACGGAGGACCGGTTTAGATGTCTTGTATGAACAATGCTCAGACCACATGACCGAAAACAATCCTGTTTCCGTATAGTTCGGTTGGCGTCCGAGTAAATCGACGACCATCTGGTATTCCGTATCACTTAATCCCATCGTGGCATAAACGCGTTGCTCTTGAATCAATTCTGGTGTTGGTTCAGACTGTTGTTTTAGCATGGTGTGCCCCCTGTTTGACGAGTGAAGTAAAGAGTTTCAATCCATCTGTTCCGCCAGTCAATAGCTCGACTGCTCGTTCTGGGTGTGGCATCATCCCAAGAACATTGCCAGCTTTATTCGTGATCCCGGCGATATCGCCGCGCGAACCGTTCGGATTATCGACATATGTGAAGGCGATTTGCCCGTTCGTTTGGAGCATCGCGTAAGTCGCATCGTCGCAGTAGTAGTTTCCTTCGCCATGTGCGATTGGAATCGAGATCGTCTCGCCTGGCAGATAATCTGATGTAAACCGTGTCTTCGTGTTTTCAACCTTCAGTTCGACCGTCCGACACATGAACTTCAAACCGTTATTTCGATGCAAGACACCTGGTAAGAGTCCCGCTTCGACAAGAATCTGGAATCCGTTACAGACACCGAGGACGGTTTTTCCTTCTGTTGCAAAACGTTTGACCTCTTCCATAATCGGTGAGAAGCGTGCGATTGCCCCGCAACGAAGGTAATCTCCGTAGGAAAATCCACCTGGTAACAGGACACCATCGTAGCCTTCAAGTGATGTTTCGGTATGGAAGACGTATTCGGCTTCTTCTCCGAGCGCATCCTTAACCGCATGGTACATATCTAAATCACAGTTCGATCCCGGAAAGACGATGACCGCGAACTTCATGCTGGCGTCACCTCTTCGATCGTAATCTGATAATCTTCCATCACCGTGTTAACGAGTAGTTTTTGACACATCTCATGAATCATCGCTTCTGTCGTTTCCGTTTCAACGAGCAGTTCAATCTGTTTTCCGATTCGAACACTCTCGACACCCGTAAAACCAAGCTGTTGCAATCCGCCTTTTACAGCAACTCCTTGTGGATCTAAAATGCTTTCCCGTAATGCGATCGATACGATGACTTTTTTCATTGTGTGTTTCCCCCTAGGCGATTGAATAGTGTTTGGTAAGTCTCTGTCAGTGAACCGATATTGCGTCGGAAGACATCTTTATCGAGATGTTCTCCAGTTTCCTGATCCCACAGGCGGCATGTATCAGGTGAGATCTCATCAGCCAGTAGAATCGTTCCATCTGCCGTCTTGCCGTATTCCAATTTAAAATCAATCAACGTGATTCCGTTTTGACGGAAGTAAGGTTGCAAGACTTCATTCACGCGAAGTGCTTTGTCCGACAGCTCTTCTAGCTCCTCAGAAGTCGCAATCTTCAGTAAATTGATGTGCGATGAGGTGACGAGTGGATCGCCTAACGTATCATCTTTATAGTAGAACTCAACGATTGGTGTTTCGAGCACCGTACCTTCTTCGATACCGAGCCGTTTACTCAAGCTTCCTGCGACGACGTTCCGGACGACGACTTCGAGTGGAATGATAGTGACACGACGTACGAGCTGTTCGCGCTCCGAGACACGCTCAATGAAATGTGTCGGAATGCCCGCTTGTTCGAGGATTTCAAAGAAATGACTCGTCAATCGGTTGTTCAATTCGCCTTTTCCAGCAAATACTTCTTTTTTCTCGCCGTTGAATGCCGTGGCCTCGTCTTTATAGACGATCCGGAGCACATCCTGCTCCTGCGTCGTGTACAATCGTTTTGCTTTTCCTTCATAAAGTGGTTGCATCGCTTTCGTCCCCCATGATCCTAAGATGTAGACGGGGCAAATGCCCCGTCTCAGGTTGATTAGTTCAAGCCACACCGTTCAAAAATTTCATCGACACGACTCGTATGGTACGTCGGATCGAAACACGCATCGAGCTCTTCTTCTGTGAACAGCTGTTGAATGTCCTGTTCTTGCCACAATAAGTCACGGAACATGATTTGTTCTTCCCACGCCTGCATCGCACGCGGTTGAACGAAATCATACGCTGCTTCACGCGACCAGCCTTTTTCGATTAAAGCGAGTAAGACATGTCCAGAGAAGATGACCCCAAACGTCCGGTCCATGTTCCGCTTCATGTTGTCCGGGAAGACCGTCAAGTTCTTCACGATGTTTCCGAAACGGTTCAACATGTAGTTGAGCAGTCCTGTTGCGTCCGGAAGAATGATGCGTTCTGCCGAAGAGTGCGAGATATCCCGTTCGTGCCAGAGTGAGACGTTCTCGTACGCCGTCACCATGTGTCCACGGATGACTCGGGCAAGACCTGTCATGTTCTCAGAGCCGATCGGATTCCGCTTGTGCGGCATCGCCGATGATCCTTTTTGACCTTTAGCGAAGAATTCTTCGACTTCACGCGTTTCCGTCTTTTGTAGACCGCGGATCTCCGTTGCCATCTTTTCAATCGATGTCGCGATCAGAGCAAGCGTCGACATATAGTGTGCATGACGATCGCGTTGTAACGTCTGTGTGGAAACTGGAGCTGGTTTCGTTCCTAACTTTTCGCAGACGTATTTTTCAATGAACGGATCGATATTCGCGAATGTTCCGACGGCTCCTGACATCTTGCCGTATTCGACCGTCTCACGTGCTGCTTCGAAGCGGACTTTGTTTCGTTTCATCTCTTCGTACCAAAGCGCTAGTTTCAGACCGAACGTCGTCGGTTCTGCATGTACGCCATGCGTTCGTCCCATCATGACCGTATATTTATGTTCGTTCGCTTTGACCTTTAAGATGTCGATGAATCGATCGAGGTCTGCAGCAAGAATGTCGTTTGCTTGCTTCAACAGATATGAGAGTGCTGTATCGACGACGTCCGTTGACGTTAGTCCGTAATGAACCCATTTACGTTCTTCTCCGAGTGTCTCAGAGACAGCACGCGTAAAGGCGATGACATCATGACGTGTCTCTTGTTCGATTTCAAGGATCCGGTTGACATCAAAAGAGGCATTGTCCCAAAGTAATTGAACGTCCTCTTTCGGGATGACTCCTAGTTCACTCCATGCTTCACACGCAAGAATCTCGACTTTTAACCAAGCCTCGAATTTGTTTTGTTCGGTCCAGATCGCTTTCATCTCAGGACGTGTATACCGTTCGATCATTGAACTGTCTCCTTCCATATCGACAGGCGTTCGACTTCTGCCAAAGCATCGTCGACCGTGTCCGCAAGGATGTTTAAATGTCCCATCTTGCGACCTGTCTTGGCTTCTGCTTTTCCATATAAGTGAACTTTCGTCCGAGCGCTTAGTCTCGGCAGTTCCTCGTATAATGCTGTGACATGCTGACCCAGGATGTTCGCCATGACGACCGGTGTCGTCAGACGGGTATCACCGAGTGGAAGACCACTGATGGCACGGATATGTTGCTCGAATTGGGATGTTTCGCAAGCATCGATTGAATAGTGACCCGAATTGTGTGGTCGGGGTGCTAGTTCATTGACGATCAGTCTAGAACCGACGACGAACAACTCGATGGCGAGTGTACCGATCAACCCGACAGCATCCGCGATCGATTCAGCGAGCGCAATTGCTTCTTGTTCGAGCGATTCGGAAATGCGAGCCGGTACGATCGATAGATGCAAGATATTTTCCCGATGAATGTTCTCACTGACTGGGAAGACGCGTGTTTCTGTTGCGCTTCGCGTCACGATGACGGAAATTTCCTGATCAAACGGTAACCACTGCTCCGCGACATACTCTGTCGGTTCGAATCGTTCGATTGCCGCTTGGAACTGTTCTTCCGTCCGAATGACGGTCTGTCCTTTTCCGTCGTATCCGAATCGTGCTGTCTTCAAGACGAACGGTAATCCGAGTCGTTGCTTCGCTTCCTCTAAGTCAGCAGGATCTGTCACCGGATAGTATGGAGCGACGGAATGCCCGATGCGTTCAATCATCTCTTTTTCTCGAACCCGATGTTGCGTTTGAAAGAGGAGATTCGTTCCGTGAATCAGTTTCGTTCCGATCGCTTCAGCGACTTCCGTTGAGATATTCTCGAATTCGTAGGTGACGACATCCGATTCAGCTGTAAGTTGCTTCGCTGCTTCAATATCCGTGAAAGCTGCCTGAATGTGTTGATCCGCCACTTGCGCACACGGTGCGTTGTCTGTTGGATCAAGCGTCAGAATCTCAAAGCCCATCTCACGGGCGGACAGTGCCATCATTCGACCGAGTTGACCTCCACCTAATATTCCGATTCGCTTCATAGTAGGTTCCCTCCAGATGCAATGACGTCCCCTTCGAGTTCGACACGCATATGATCGAGCTTACGGGCAAGTCGTTCATCTTGAATCGACAGAATTTGAGCGGCTAGCAATCCAGCGTTTTTTGCGCCTGCTTCTCCAATCGCGACTGTTGCAACCGGTACACCACCTGGCATTTGAACAATCGAGAGCAAGGAATCAATTCCTTGGAGCGCTTTACTCTTCACAGGAACACCGATGACGGGTAATGTCGTTTTAGCGGCGACCATGCCTGGTAGATGAGCGGCACCGCCTGCACCGGCAATGATGACCTTCAGTCCTCGTTCACGTGCTGATTCAGCATAACGAAACATCAGATCCGGTGTCCGGTGTGCGGAGACGACTTTTTTTTCATACGGAATCTCAAGTTGCTCCAACACATCGCATGTATGTTTCATCGTTCCCCAATCCGATTGACTTCCCATGATGACGCCGACTTCTACATTTCCCATCGCTGTTTCCTCCTTTGTGCATAAAAAAAGCCCAAACCACGGCTAAAAGGGTGGCTTAGGGTATAAAAAGGTACGCCAAAGAAATATCGACGAACATCCATATACCCCATAGTCCAACGATTTAGGGTCGTTGGGTAGAAACTTGCAAGCCATATCCCTGCTATTATACGAGGTGTTTATATTCAATCATCCTGTCACGACTTCATCTTAACAAGTCCATCCCAAGGCGTCAACCAAAGGCGAACAATTTAATTGTCTGAAAATTTATCGTTCGGTTTTAAAAGAGGTTTTTCTGATTTCATTGATTGTCCATTCGGAGTTTATTTTCTTGAAAGGCATCACATGGAATCAAGAACGAAAAGAGCACCCTCCATATGAATCGGAGGATGCTCTAGGCAGTTACTCATTCTCTTTCACTTTACAATCGAAGACGATTTGTTGACGAATTGGATACGGTTCGCCATTAGCGTCTAATCCAAAGATCGGTTCTTCTCGTCGGACCGTCGGGCGGTATCCCATGGCATCGATACGATCCAAACAAGCACCAATCGTCTCGTTCTCTTCGACGGCTACACGTAGTTTCGTTTTTTTCGCCATATCCCTGTTCAGTCCCTTCATTAAAATGGATACGTGTCTTTCTACAAAAAGACACAAAAAAGCGGCGGCCCTTGAGCGTATGCTCCAGAACCACCGTTTGCCTGGCAACGTCCTATCCTCACAGGGGGAAGCCCCCAACTACTTTCGGCGTTCAAGTGCTTAACTTCCGTGTTCGGCATGGGAACGGGTGTGACCACTTGGCTATCGTCACCAGACGACGGGCTCGCGCCCTCAAAACTGAAGTCATCAACAATGCATCTGCTAGAACAAGGCCTCGACCGATTAGTATCACTCAGCTCCACATGTCGCCATGCTTCCACCCGTGACCTATCTACCTCATCGTCT